>Ga0326727_10007649_pt1 | contig 28314 bp, 21 predicted proteins | sample MB2enrmetagenome_FD_207643 | JGI IMG/M metagenome (GOLD analysis project Ga0326727, IMG submission 207643) | Lab enriched peat soil microbial communities from McLean, Ithaca, NY, United States - MB29MY | ecosystem: Environmental > Terrestrial > Soil > Wetlands > Peat | place: USA: New York... | reverse complement strand
TGAGCGGAGCCAGGCCGGCATTTGCCAGCAGAGCGTTGAGAAGGATTCCGGGAGGATTTGGAGTTTCACTCATGCCGGCGTGATCGACTCTTCAACCTGGCGTGGCTCCCATACGGCAGCCGCCTGCACAAACGCCGCGAAGATGGCGCGCGAGAAGGCGCTATCGTTGTAGGTCCGCTCGGGATGCCACTGCACTCCCAGAACAAAATGCTCGCGCGAGTCCAATTCGACCGCTTCGACCACCCCATCTGCGGGCGAAACCGCGCTCACCAGGAGACCATCCCCTGGAGTCCACACTGCCTGGTGGTGGCTGGAGTTGACGAGAGGATCAGCGGCAAGCCCAAGAGGAACGAGACCGGCCAGTCGCGAGCCGGGCGCAACCTGTACCGGGTGGGCCTCGACCACATCCCGGCCCGGCCGGTGATTGACTGCCGTCTTCAAATCCTGAATCAAAGAACCGTTCAGCCACACATTCAAGGTCTGCACTCCATGGCAGATGGCGAGAATGGGTTTGTGGAGGTTGAAGGCGTCCTGAAGTAAAAGCTCGTCAACGGCCGCCCGAGCGGGGTCAGGCTCACCGCACTCCGGAACCGGATTTTCTCCGTATCGTTGCGGGTCCACATCAAACCTGCTGCCTGGCAGAAGCACTCCCTGCACACCGGCGAGCAGCCGAGCCACACGGTCCGGCCGTTCGTGCAAGGGAACGATGATGGGAGTAGCCCCGGCGGAACGGAGTGCGGCTAAATAGGGCGGCAGCGACCGCTGATTGTAAGCTGAATCGGCGCCAGTAGGTTCCGGAATTGCGATGTGGATGCACATGGCAGAAACAGTGTACGGTCTCCGGCGAAAAAGCGATAGTGAGACGGGCCGCCGAGTCAAACCGGCGTACCCAGAGCCTTAACAGCGTTAGACGCTCTTGTGTCCTGCGACGGGAGCGGACTGGTTCAATAATTCCTGGATGGCGTGACGCAGCCGCGAAGTCAGCTCATCGGTTTGACGCAACGTCATTCCGATGGTCTCGATTGGCTCGCCGATCTTCAGTGTCAGCTCACCGGGGTAAAAGTGGTGTGTGTGCATCGGCAGCAGCTCGTAGACTCCACCGAGCGCCAAGGGAACCAGCGGAACTTGAGCGCGAATGGCGAGGTAAGCCGCGCCGGAGAGAAAAGGCTTCAAGTGTCCGTCGAGAGTCCGTCCGCCCTCAGGGAAGACAAACAGCGCCATGCCAGAGCGCAACGCCCTGGCTCCGGCGCCAAGACTGGAGAGCGTGGCGTGGGGGTTGGCGGTATCGATGGGCATCTGTTCCGATCTATTTAAGTACCATCCTATGAACGGGATAGACCACAACTGCTTCCTCGCTAGAATACGAAACTGGAAGGGCAGCGCGGAGAAGATTACGGGAACGTCCATGTATGAAGTGTGGTTGCATGCGTAGACGGCAACGGGGTACTTGCCGAGATTTTCCGCGCCGGCGACCTTGAGCCTGGAGCCGGAAACCCACACCAAGGCTCGCGCCCAGATTCGCGCGATCCTGTGCTGCGCATTGCCTTTCTTGTCAACAACGGAAACCAGCAGCGAAAGGCTTCCGAAGGCCGCGGTAATCAGTGCGAAGAGCGGCGTCTGGATGAGGTTGGTGCGCCAGCGATAAAGGCGTGGTAGAGGATTGGGACGCTGTCTCATTATATGGAACCTTCAGCAAGGAGCAGCGAGCGCACCTCGCCCACCAGGTAAACCGAGCCGGAGACCACAACCGATCCGCGGCTGCAGCGCTCAGCTGCCCATTGCACGGCTTCGCCGACGGAGCCAGCGCTGAGAGTCGAGGTTCCGGCTGCTCTGGCCGCGGCTTCCAACTCGTCCATCGGCGTGGCACGGGCAGAGTGGATGGGCGCGAAAATCACCTGATCGAAGAGCGGAAAGAGAATCTGCGCCATTTCGGCAACGGGCTTGTCGCGCAGGCAACTGAAGATGAGGAACCGCGGGCGATTTTCGCCGAGCGCTCCAGATAAGCCGGAGCGGAGCGCCCAGGCCCCGGCCGGGTTGTGCGCCACGTCAAGAATCCATTCGATGCCGCGCGTCTTGATTCGTTCGAGCCGTCCGGGCCAGCGCGTTTGACGAATCCCCTGGGCAATGGAAGACGGGGTGATGGGAAAACCATGCACCGAAGCCAGCTCGACCGCCGCGGCAATGGCCAGAGCTACATTCCTGTGCTGATGTGCGCCAGCGAGCGGAGAAGCAACATTGATGACCGCGCCCATCACTTCGAGAGGATAGGAAGCTGGCACATCAGCGCTCATGGGAGGCATGAAGGCTTCGACATTGACCAGGTGGAGATCCAGTTCGGCCACCGATTCACCCAAGACCTGGTTGGCCTCCGGGAGCTGCGGCAGGGTAATCAGCGTGCCGCGCCGGCGCAGGATGCCGGCCTTCTCGCGCGCGATGGCGGCGATGGTCGGGCCGAGCCATTCCGTGTGGTCGAGCGAGATGTCGGTAATGATGGAGAGCAGCGGATCGACGACGTTGGTGGCGTCGAGGCGGCCGCCCATACCGACTTCGAGCACTGCCAGCTCGACTTTTTCTTCGGCAAAACAGAGAAGCGCCTGCGCGGTCAGAACCTCGAAGAAGCTCGGATGCTGCGGCAACCTGCCTGCCAGCACCAGCTTCTCGGCGGCATCGTGAACTCGGAAATAAAGACGGGCAAAGTCATCGTCGGAAATCTCCGCGAGATCGACGCGGATGCGCTCGTTGACGCGCTCGAGGTGTGGCGAGGTGTAGAGGCCGGTCCGCACTCCGGAGGCAGTCAGGATGGAGGCCAGCGTGGCAGCCGTCGAGCCTTTGCCGTTGGTTCCGGCGACGAGCAGCGAGCGAATATGACGCTGCGGATCGCCGAGCGCGGCGAGCAGGATGCGAACCTCGTCGAGGGAGAATTTTCGCCGGGGCTGGCCGGGGCGCGTATACAGCTCCGGCGCCATGGCGTTCAGTTGATTGATGGCTGCCGAGTAGGACATGGAAACTCAAGTATAAGAGCCGGGTCTCATGGTGGTCTCCCAGGTCCCCAAATGCGAGGGACCTGGGGCACCCGCTTCCGACCCCTTCGTTAGAAAAAAACGAAGGATGGGGTACCCAGAGGTGAGGGGATAGTCAAGATTCAAAAAACTCAGGGTGCGCCACCCGTCTTCGAACTGACCTCAGGCCACCCGCCCGCTCATCGCGATAAAGCGCCGCGATGAACGGGGCACAGCTTCTCATAGCTCATGATGATTTTTCGGAACTGATGGGCGAGCCACCTGCCATTATGCTCGGAGGAGGAGTTCAAGCGCATGGCGCGCGTCCTGCAGGCAGGCGCGGGCCTCATCTTCGGAGAGCAGCCCCTGATGGACCGCCTTCCTGCCGATATCGTTGACCAGGTTGGCAACGCGGGGGAAGTCCACATCGAAGCCTGTCATCTGGAGATTGTTGTTGACTTCATGTAAAAGGTTGCCGAGCGTGGCCGTCTTCCGATAGCGCGAATGGATTTGTTTTGCGAGTGATATGGGCAGCTTTCGCTTGATAGCCTCCTCGAGAACCGAGCGGCACATGACAGCGCAGGCTGTGTAGAGGCCAAAAAAGTAGCAGCGGGTGGCTTCGTCCAGGTAGCGATCTGCCTCCTCTGAGCTGGGCGCGGCCACAACGCACTCGCGCAGATGAGTAGCGCGCTCGACGGCCGGTTCGACCAGTTCGAGCAACTCGAGGGCAAATGCCGCGCGCAGTAGATTGTTCTGCTGGCTATCGAGCGCGCGCTGAATCTCCTGCCACGCCGGGGTGGGGGCATCGAGCCCGGCGTATTGCAGCTTTGTGAGCGACGTGAGGCGCTGCCGCGCATGCTGAATGAACCCCTGACGCATCTCCTGCGCAAGCAGACGCCATCCTGCGACAAAAGCCGCTTTGTCCTGCTGGTACCGAGTCCATAGTTCGGTGTACACAATTGCCGGCAACACTTCGCGCAACTGGGCAAACCGGCCGGTGCGCGCCAACTCAGAGATGGACTCGCAAAACTCTCGGCCTGGAGCTTCCTCGGCCGACATACGGAGCAGTTCATGCTCGAGGCGGCCTAAATCAATGCCCATCTTTCATCCCTCTATTTGGTGAGTTTAAGAGCTATTCGCTGGAAGTTCTGGATATAGAGGAGTGATCTTCGAGACCGGGTGCAGGAACGGGAAGTTGTCACGTCCGCTCAGTCATTCGCGGGAATTATTTTGCTCCTTCGAAAATATCTTTGAGTGATTGATCGACGGCTTTTGGTTGTCTTCGCAGCGCCCCTACAGGGCGCAACCTCTCCAACAGCTCTCGTTCCCCGGATTACGCTACGCTCCATCCGGGGCTATTATCCCTGGCTCCCTCCGGGAGCACGAAACAACCGCCTCGACATCGGATTTATGCCTGGTTGTGAGGGGATCATGCACGCCTATTCTTGAACTTTTTACATGCTTTTTGGACACTTCGACTGCCCGATAAAGACACCGTTAAAACTCCCGTCTGTGCATCGCAGGTACCGCGCAGGACCTTGTTTTGAGCGACTACGGACGCGCTTTTCACATAAATCGTTCTGTTTGCACAGGCCTGATTTGCTTGCCTGTGGGGGTGGTGGGAAACATGGGCCGCTTTATCCTGGTCGCAGGCGGGTTTTCCAAATCCCCTCATTTGCACAGCTCTGTTTTAGAAAACTTCCCATGGTGCAAACTTCTGACTTAAAACCCCTTTGCCCTTCTTTCCACTTTTCCTCTCTGAACGACGGGTACTACTATCTTTTTTCTTTATTCTTCTGCAGATTTCGTAAAACCCGTCGCGCCACGACTGGCGAGGTGCATGATTCATCTTCCAGACGTGGTACTGGGACGGGAATTGTTTGGCTCCTTCTAAAGGAGCCCCTGAGCAGTTCATCGATGGTTTTTGGGCGTCCTCGCAGCGTCCCTACGGGGCGCAAAATTTCCAACGGCTCTCGTTCCCCGGATTGCGCTACGCTCCATCCGGGGCTATTCTCCCTGGCTCCCTCCGGGAGCAACGATATTGTGCATCGCAGGTACCGTTGAAGCGCTTAATTCAAGCGGCTGCGGACGAGCTTTTCACACAAAACGCCGTGTTTACACAGGCTTTATTCCTATGGCTGTGGGAGTGGTGGGAAACCAGGGTAGCTTTACCGTATCTGCGGGCGGTTTTTCCAAATCCCCTCATTTGCACAGCCCTGTTTTAGAAAACTTCGCCCTTGTGCAAACCGCACTCTTAAAGGCACTTCACCCTTCTTTCCACTTTTCCTCGTTGAACGACGGGTACTACTGGTCTTTTCTTTATTCTTCTTCACATTTCCTAGCACCCGTCGCGTCGCAATTGGCGACTCGGACGGCAGCCCCTCGTGTTCGCTGATGCGCTTGCTTTGAATGCGGGCCTACTGCTCGAAATGCCCCGGAATCCAGAAAAGCATCCCTGTTTTCCACCTGCGCATTAACCAGAAGCTGAATACAATCAAGAAGAAGAGAGCACAGGTGTTTCCCGCGGGCGGCAAGGTGTTGTAAAGTGTGGCCAGCGTGAGAATCTGCTGTGCTGGGGTTTTCTTCGCGGTTGGAAAGGCGAGGGTGGGCTCATGCCGAAAGTGGAAAGCGAAGTCGAGAACGCGGTGGTGTCGGGGGCAGCGATGGAGATTACCGTAAGCCGTCAGGACCTGGTGAAGGAGCTTACCGCGACACAGAGCGTGGTGGAGCGCAAGACCACGATTCCAATTTTGTCGAATTTTCTGATTGAGGCGGAGGATGACCGGCTAAACATCACCGCGACCGACCTTGACCAGGCGATGCGCACCAGCACCGAGGCTAAGGTCAAGAAACCAGGCTCATGCACCATCCCCGCTCGCAAGCTTTACGACTATGTGAAACTGCTGCCGGACGGCGACATCTCGATCAAGCTGCTGGAGAACCACTGGGTGCAGATCCGGTCAGGGCGCTCGAACACGAAGATGGTCGGCATGGCGCGCGCCAACTACCCGCAGGTTCCTGAATTTCCCGCAGTTGCTGCCACGAGCATTTCCTCTCTAGCGCTGAAGACTCTCATCGGTCACACGATTTTTGCCATTTCGAATGAAGAATCGCGCTATACGCTCAATGGGGCACTGCTCGTGATCAAGGCGGAGTCGCTGGCCATGGTGGCGACCGACGGACACAGGTTGGCGTTCGTTGAAAAGCCCAACGAAGTTCTCGAAGGGATCAGCGGCGAGAAGCGCGTGCTGATTCCGCGCAAGGCGCTGCAGGAGCTGCAGCAATTGCTTTCGGTCTCGGATGTGGAGAAGGTGGAGTTTGCCGATGACGAGCACACGCTCTTTTTCCGCGTGGGGCATCGCACGCTGAGCACACGCAAGCTTTCCGGGCAGTTCCCGAACTTCGAGGCGGTGATGCCGCGCGACAACACCAAATTCGCCGTGGTGCGGTCAAGCGAATTGTCGGCGGCCATCCAGCGCGTTGCGCAGTTTGCAGATGAGCGCTCGGGCGCAATCCGGCTGCGGCTGGAGAGCAACGAACTGAAGATCACCTCGAACTCGGCTGAGAGCGGCGAGAGCGAAGACATCATCGACACGCCGTACTCGAACGATCCTATTGCCGTGGGCTTCAATTCCGTCTACATTCTTGACTTCCTGAAGGCTTTGGGGAATGAGGGCGAGGTTCGGCTGGAGTTCAAGGACTCGCAGTCGGCGGGACAGATGCGGCCGGAAGATCCGGATGCGGAGTTTAAGTACCGCTATGTGCTGATGCCGATGCGGATATGAGGCAGCGAGTCAGCGGGGTTAGAGCATTTTCGGTTCTGGTGTTTACAGTTGGAATGGACAGTTGTGCTATCCCACCCTTTTCGCAAAGTACGCGAAAAGGATGGGGCACCCAGAATTTTGTTAACACTCAATTTGAAAATGCTCTAGCCTCGCTTCGCGCGAGTTAGTAAAAGCAACGACGGCCCGGCATAACTGCCGGGCCGTTGAGTTTATAAGTCAATGTAACTGATTGCGGGTTCTTAAGCTACCGCGGGGGCCTGTAAAAACGCCAGTGCGCGAATCAGGTAGCCTTTTAACTCACGGCGATGGACGACGGCGTCGAGGAAGCCTTTTTCCAGAAGAAACTCGGAGCGCTGAAATCCTTCGGGGAGTTTTTGGCGGATGGTCTGCTCGATAACTCGCGGGCCGGCGAAGCCGATCAAGGCGCCGGGCTCGGCGATGTTCAGGTCGCCGAGCATGGCGAAGCTGGCGGTGACGCCGCCAGTAGTGGGATCGGTGAGGATGCAGATGTAGGGAACTTTGGCGTCGTCCAACTGCGCGAGAGCGGTGGAGATTTTGGCCAGTTGCATGAGGCTGACTACGCCCTCCATCATGCGCGCTCCGCCGGAGGCAGCTACGATGATGAGCGGATTGCGGGTGAGGCGCGCGCGATCAACGGCGCGGGCAATGGTTTCGCCAACCACTGCGCCCATGGAACCGCCGATGAAGCTGTATTCCATGGCGCTGAGCACGACCTGATGCGGGCCGAGCCGGCCGACAGCGTTGAGAATGGCGTCGTCGAGGCCGGTTTGCTCCTGCGCGGCGCGCAGACGGGCCTTGTAGGGTTTTATGTCAGTGAAGTTGAGCGGATCGGTGGAGCGCAGGCCGCCATCGACTAATTCATAACCGGGATCGAGGAGTAGATCGATGCGCTGGCGCGCGCTCAACTTGAAGTGGTGCTGGCACTTGGGGCAGACGTTGAGGTTGGCGAGCAAATCCGCTTTCCAGATGACCTCGCGGCAGCCTACGCACTTGATCCACAAACCCTCAGTGCGCACACGCTTTTCGCCCGCATTCGCGGCTCGATGAGAGCCGGGGCTGGACTCGTACTCTCCACTTTCACGCTTGAACCAGGACATTCGACCTCTCTTGTAACAGTGGACAGTGAACAATTTTCCGCCAGCCTGCCCCTACTAATATTCTATCCCGCGCTGGGCTAGAATTCCCTTCTGGTAGGCGTGCTTCACTTCGCGCATTTCCGTGACCGTGTCGGCGAGCTCGACGAGCAGGGGATGGGCGTTGCGGCCGGTGAGGATGACATGGACCATCTCCGGGCGCGAGCGCAGAGCTTCAGCCACGATGGCGGGGTCGAGCATGCCGTAGCCGATGGCGTAGTTGATTTCGTCGAGAACCACCATATCCCAATCGCCGGAGTAGATAGCGTCGCGCGCTTCAGCCCATGCGGCTTCGACAAGGCGAACGTCTTCGGGATCGGTTTCAGCGCCGCCGACCTTCACAAAGCCGCGGCCCATCTGCTTGAGGACGAAGTTATCGCCGAAGGCTTTGACAGCGTCGAGCTCGCCGTAGTGCCAGGAGCCTTTGAGGAACTGAATCATGAGCACGCGCAGCCCGTTGCCGACGGCGCGCAGGGCCGTGCCCATGGCGGCGGTGGTCTTGCCCTTGCCGGGGCCGGTGTTAATGAGAATCAGTCCTCGTCGCGAATCGGTCATGGGCAGTGAACCAGTGAATTAGTGAACTAGTGAAATAGTGAACGAGTGAACCAGTGAACTAGTGAACAGTGAAAAGCCGTTGGCCCTCAGCGTTCATTGTCAACGATGGGCCTGGAGCTGACAACTAATCGCTTCTCAGTGGCCGGCGTGGTAGGGATGGCCGGCGAGGATTGTGAATGCGCGGTAGAGCTGCTCGGCCATGACGAGGCGGGCAAGGGCGTGGGCCATGGTCATGGTCCCGAGGGAGAGCAGCAGTTGGGCGCGGGCGCGGGCGGCGTCGGACCATCCGCTGGCGGGGCCGACGGCGAAGACTATCTGCTGCGCGCCCTGGTCGCGGCGCGCGCCGAGCCACGCGGCAAAGCTTTCAGAAGTCATCTGGCGGCCACGGCTGTCGAGCAAAACGGCGACGGGCGGCGTGCGGCCTTCGATGCGCTGCAGCCAATCGAGGAGTGCCTGCTCGGAGCGAAAGGCTTCAGCCTTGCAGTGGGCAAAAGCGGAGCAACGCTTGAGATAAAGGGCGGTGAGGGAGTCGAATTCGTCCTTCGCGGCGGGGCGCGCTCCGATATGGGCGAGGGTGAGGTTCATGGGGAGCAGAATACGCCACTGCGGGGGCAAAGCGGCGGATTTGAGGCACAAAGTTGGCTTGTTGCGGATGTGCGTTAAGAATGTTGGAGTTGCGGAAACAGGTATCTATTTATTGGATAATTATTCTACGCTATACATTATTTCATAGAAAGTGACGATGAGCACAGATGTTCACGTTCCTCTAACTCGTTTATTTTCAGCGCCAAATAATTACTTTGGTACAGCTTTTCGGAATGGCACACAACCTGCATCTCATATTGCGAAGTGGTGCGTCGGCTCTCCAGGGGCAAGCGTATACATGCCCAGCGAGAAACCGAAGCATGGCAGCGAATTGTGAGATTCCGTAAGGTGGGCTTCTGATTACAACCAAAGTTTCTGGAGGAAATCAATGCGCAGCACTTTTCTGAGATATCTGGTATGCGCCATGGTCGCACTTTTCTTGTGCGGCGCAGTCGCGTTGGCGCAGGTAGAGAGCGGACAGATTGCCGGAACGATTATGGATCAATCCGGCGCCGTCGTTACCAATGCGGCCGTCGCGGTCAAGAATGTTGATACGAACGCCGTGCGCAACACCGTTTCGTCGTCAACCGGGTCCTACCAGGTACCCGGCCTGACGCCAGGCCACTATCTGGTGACGGTGACCTCCGCGAACTTCAAGCCTTACTCCGCAAAAGTAGAAGTGGCTGTCGGCGCGCACGTGACACTTGACGCCAAGCTCTCAGTGAGCTCGAGCGTAACGCAGGTGCAAGTGGTTGCCGAGGGCGGCGTAGAAGTGAACACGCAGACCCAGGAACTGTCGCAGGTTATCGATACGCAGCAGTTGCAGCAGTTGCCCAGCCTTACGCGCAACCCTTATGACTTTGTTTCTCTTTCCGGCAACGTGAGCTCCGGCGACAGCACGGGCAACACGGCCGGCGGCGGCGGCCAGAACCTGACAGCGCGCGGCGTAGGATTTGCCCTCAACGGACAGCGCGAGTCGGGCACAGAGATCCTGCTGGACGGCGTGGAAAACATCGCGGTCTTCGGCGAGGGCATCGGCGAGAATATCCCGGTTGACTCGGTGCAGGAGTACAGCGTTATCACCAATAACTTCTCGGCTGAGTTTGGCCGCGCGTCTGGCGGCGTGGTGAACGTGAGCACGAAGGCCGGCACCAACAAATTCCACGGCTCAGGGTGGGAGTTCAACCGCCTGTCAGCCTACACGGCGAACACATACGGAAACGACGCTGAAAACTGGGCCTTGGCGCAGCAGGGTTTGCCCCAGTCGCCCAAGGGCAAGTACACGCGCAACCAGTTCGGTTTCCAGGCCGGCGGCCCCGTGTTCAAGGACAAGCTGTTCATCGAAGAGACCACCGAGTGGTTGAGGGTGCGCAGCGCAGCCGTAGAGAACGAAGAAGTTTTTGATCCGGCTTTTATCGCCCTTCTGCCAGCCAACACGAAGGCATATTTTGCCAAGTATGGCACCGGCGCGGCACCCTCTAAGGGCGTGGCAGCGAACTGGGGCCAGATCGTCACAAGCTTGTATGACGGTACAGCCCCTCTGCTCAACGGCACGACAACGATTCCCGCCGCAACGCCGGTCTTTGACTCGGTCACATTCCAGGCGCCCTTCAACGCGGGCGGCGGCGTACCGGAAAACTCATACCAGATAGTCGGACGCGTTGACTACAACCCGACCGACAAGACGCAGATGTTCTTCCGCATGGGGCGTGAGAATGTTACGCAGTTTGTGGGATCCAACTCTTACAGCGCATACCCGCAATACGATACCGGCACCGCGATTCTGAACCAGAGCTACCTCTATTCTCTTTCGCACACGTACAGCACCAACCTGTTTGCCAGCTTGAAGACGAGCTTTACGCGTTTCAACACGGCGAACTCTTTTGATACGGCGCTGACTAACACGCCCAACCTGATGTTCGTCTCGCCGACAGATCCCTATAGCGGCGGACTGATTCAGATGCCGGGACTGGAAAACTCCTCGGAGCCCGGCGAAGGCGGCCTGCCTTTCGGCGGCCCGCAGAACACCATCCAGATTGACCCGGATATCTCGTGGACCAAGGGCAAGCACTCGATGCGCTTTGGCGGCGTGTATACCTACATTCAGATGAATGTGGCGTACGGCGCTTATGCGCAGGCGGTGGAAGAGCTGGGCGCAACGGCCGGGGACAGCATGAACGACCTGATCAACTCGACCGGAAATCCCAACGGAAGCCAACTGGTCGCCTTCGACGCCAGAGTTAATGCGCAGGGCAAGCTTCCCTGCGTGGCCAACCCGAGCTACTGGGAGACGAACAGCTTGAGCGATCTGAACCTGACCTCAGGCTGCGAGGTGCAGCCGCCGCTACAGTCTGCCAGCTACGCGCGCAGCTATCGTTACAACGACTTTGCAATTTATGCGCAAGACAGCTACCGGATTACGCCGAAGCTGACCCTCAACTACGGATTGCGCTGGGAGCACTACGGCGTACAGCACAACAACAAGGCGAATCTGGACTCGAACTTCTACTTCGGCTCAGGCCAGAGCATCGAGGAGCGGGTCAGAACCGGAAACGTGTTCATTGCGAATCAGAGCCCGATTCACAAGTTCTGGAAGCCCAGCTGGGGCACGCTCGCTCCTCGCGTGGGCTTTGCCTATGACGTTACGGGCAACGGCAGGACCAGCGTACGCGGCGGCTTCGGCATCAGCTACGAGCGCAACTTTGGCAACGTAACCTATAACGCCAGCTTCAATCCTCCGGCCAGCGCCGTGCTGAGTTCGGTTTGCCAGGCCGAGGATGCCACATGTAACGTCGCGGTTACCAATAACGACCTTGGGCCACTGGGCCTGGCAGGTCCTGCCGCTCCGCTGCCTCCTGCCGAGATCCGCATGCCCAATCCGGAAATCAAAACGGCGCAGACGCAGTTCTGGAGCCTTGCGGTGCAGCATCAATTCAGCCCGAGCACGGTGGCGCAGGTTACGTATAGCGGCGCGCACAGCATTCACCTGTATGACATTGAGAACATCAACCTGCTGGGCGCTGGCCAGGTTTATCTGGGAGACGCGCTTATCCCGAATGCATCCGGAGGGCCCTCGGCTGGCTCACCGGATGAGGACTGCTCTTCCTCTCCTTGCTTCAACCGGCCGAACGATCAGTACTCGAACATCAACATGCGCGGCAGCATGGGCATCGGCAGCTATCAGTCTTTGATGCTCGGCTTCCAGGCGCAGAACATCCACAACACGGGACTCGACCTGGTTGCGAACTACACGTGGTCGCACTCTCTGGACGATCTGAGCTCGACCTTTGGCGACAGCCTTCAGGGCGGCTCGGGGTATATCGGCTCTCTGGGTTACACCAACCTGGCCGATCCGAAGCTGGACTGGGGCAGTTCCGATTACGACATCCGGCAGCGCATGACGATTTCGCCAATCTGGTCGCTTCCATTCTTCAAGAACGGCGGATCGATGATAGAGAAGGAAGCCATGGGAGGATGGACAATTTCGGGTATCGGGACCATCCGCACAGGCGCTCCGTTCTCCGTCTTCGACTATGACAACGAACTCAACTACTACACGGTTCCGCGTTTGACGCCGTCACAGCCGATTACCAATTACAAGGTGGGCAAGCCGGAGGTAATTGACCCGGTCAACTCGCCGAACCAATACAACGCCCTGACGATTCCAGGGCCGGCGAGCTTTGCGCCGCTCAATCCAGTTCTGGGGATTTCGGACTTTGGTCCGTACCCGGCCGGCATGACCCACCGCAACTGTTTCCGCGGTCCCGGGGCATGGAACATGGACGTGGCGCTTGACAAGAAGTTCCCGATTACCAAGGGCATCAACGCGGAGTTCCGCGCCGAGGGATTCAACGTTCTGAACCATCACAACTACTACGTGAATTCGACGACCCTTGCTTTCTTTGGCCCAGCGTCAAATATCGGCGTTACCGAAGAAAAGGGCGGACTTGGCTCACTGGCCACGGGCGGCAACAACGACGAGCGCCGGTTTGGACAGTTCTCTCTGAGGATTTACTTCTAACGCAGCGCAACGAACGAGAAAAAGGGGCATCCTTCGGGATGCCCTTTTTTTGACAGCAGAGGGTTCGGACTGGAGCGGAATGTCCATTTTCTGAAATATCGGAAAAATATCTACACTTTTACATATATTCAAGGAAAAAGCACTATGATGGTCGGGAGATCAAGTCATTTATTTTCAAAAATAAACAGATATTTTACTGAGGTTGTCGAGTATGGCACACAACCTGCTACTTAAAGCGCAACACATAGCCTAGCCATCCTGGGAACGACTCTATAAACTTCCACAGAATCGCTGAAGCACGTGGTGAACTTCGGGAGTCCCTTGCGTGGACTTCTGTTTACATCCGAAATTTTTCGGGAGGGGATTAATGCGCAGCACTTTTCTGAGATATGTCGTATGCGCCATCGCCGCACTCTTTTTGTGCGGCTCTTTTGCATTGGCGCAGGTAGAGAGCGGACAAATCGCCGGAACGATCATGGATCAATCCGGCGCCGTCGTCACTGATGCGGCTGTCGTGGTCAAGAACGTTGATACGAATGCCGTGCGCAACACCGTTTCGTCTGCAACCGGGTCGTATCAAGTGCCCGGCCTGACGCCAGGCCACTATGTGTTAACGGTGACCTCTTCCAATTTCAAACCGTACGCCGCGAAAGTGGAAGTGGCGGTGGGCTCGCACGTGACACTTGACGCCAAGCTCTCAGTGAGCTCGAGCGTAACGCAGGTGCAGGTGGTTGCCGAGGGCGGCGTAGAAGTGAACACGCAGACCCAGGAACTGTCGCAGGTTATCGATACACAGCAGTTGGCGCAGTTGCCCAGCCTTACGCGCAACCCTTATGACTTTGTCTCTCTTTCCGGCAACGTGAGCTCCGGCGACAGCACGGGCAACACGGCCGGCGGCGGCGGCCAGAACATGACATCGCGCGGCGTGGGATTTGCCATCAACGGGCAGCGCGAGTCGGGCACGGAGATTCTGCTGGACGGCGTGGAAAACATTGCGGTCTTCAGCGAGGGCATCGGCGAGAATATCCCGGTTGACGCGGTGCAGGAGTACAGCGTTATCACCAACAACTACTCGGCTGAGTTTGGACGCGCGTCTGGCGGCGTGGTGAACGTGACCACGAAGGCCGGCACCAATAAATTCCACGGGTCCGCGTGGGAGTTCAACCGGCTGTCAGCCTACACGGCGAACACGTACGGAAACGATGCTGAAAACTGGGCTTTAGGCCAGCAGCATTTGCCGCAGCAGCCCAAGGGCAAGTACGCGCGCAACCAGTTCGGCTTCCAGGGCAGCGGTCCCGTGATCAAGGACAAGCTGTTCATCGAAGAGACCACCGAGTGGTTGAGGGTGCGCAGCGCAGCCGTAGAGAACGAAGAAGTTTTTGATCCGGCTTTTATCGCCCTTATGCCAGCCAACACGCAGGCATACTTCAAGGCGTTTGGCACCGGCGCGGCACCCTCGAACGGCGTAGCCGCAAACTGGGGCCAGATCGTGGGCACAAATCTATTTGGCACCGCGGGAGCCCCTCTGCTCAACGGCAAAACAGTGATTCCCGCCGCGACGCCGGTCTTTGACTCGGTCACGTTCCACGCGCCCTTCAACGCGGGCGGCGGCGTACCTGAGAACTCATACCAGCTCGTTGGGCGCATCGACTACAACCCGACCGACAAGACGCAGATGTTCTTCCGGATGGGGCGTGAGAGCGTAACGCAGTTTAATGGATCCAACTCTTACAGTGCATACCCGCAATACGATACGGGCACCGCGGTTCTGAACCAGAGCTACCTGTATTCTCTGTCGCACACGTACAGCAGCGACTTGTTTGGCAGCCTGAAGGCCAGCTTTACGCGTTTCAACACGGCGAACTCTTTTGATACGGCGCTGGTTAACACGCCCAACCTGATGTTTGTCTCGCCGGTAGATCCCTATAGCGGCGGCACGATTCAGATGCCGGGACTGGAAAACGCGTCGGCACCAGGCGAAGGCGGCCTGCCTTACGGCGGCCCGCAGAACACCATCCAGATTGAACCGGATATCTCGTGGACCAAGGGCAAGCACTCGATGCGCTTTGGCGGCTTGTATACCTACATCCAGGAGAACATCGCGTTTGGCGCTTATGGCCAGGCGGTGGAAGAACTGGGCGCGAACCAGGCCGCCAGCTTCGAAGATATGGTGGACTCGACCGGAGACATGAATTCCGCGGGCCAATATATGAGCCAACTGGTACAGTTCGAAGCCAGGGTTAATCCCCAGGGCAAGCTTCCCTGCGTTGCCAAGCCGAGCTACTGGTCGACGAACAGCTATAACGACCTGAACGAGACGACAGGCTGCGAGGTGCAACCGCCGCTACAGTCTGCCGACTACGCGCGCAGCTATCGTTACAACGACTTTGCATTTTATGCGCAGGACAGCTACCGGATGACACCGAAGCTGACCCTCAACTACGGATTGCGCTGGGAGCACTACGGCGTACAGCACAACAACAAAGCGAATCTGGACTCGAACTTCTACTTTGGCCAAGGCAATAGCATCGAACAGCAGGTCAGAACCGGAAACGTGTCCATCGCGAATAAGAGCTCGATCGGTAAAATGTGGAAGCCTCGCTGGGGCACCTTCGCTCCTCGCGTGGGTTTTGCCTATGACGTTACGGGCAACGGCAAGACCAGCGTACGCGGCGGCTTCGGCATCAGCTACGAACGCAACTTTGGCAACGTAACCTATAACGCCAGCTTCAATCCTCCGGCCAGCGCCGTGCTGAACCCGGTTTGCGGACCGGCGGATCCCACATGCCAGGTCGGGGTTACCAATAACAACCTGGGCCCGCTGGGCCTGCCAGGTCCTGCCGCTCCGCTGCCTCCGGCCGAGATCCGCATGCCCGATCCGAACATCCAAACGGCGCAGACGCAGTTCTGGAGCCTTGCGGTGCAGCACCAGATCACTCCCAGCACAGTGTTTCAGGCGACCTATAGCGGCGCGCACAGCGTTCACCTGTATGACATTGAGAACATCAACCTGCTGGGCGCGGGCCAGGCTTATCTGAAAGATCCGGTCACCTTCTCCTCGGATCCTGACTGCCCGACGACCGGCCCTTGCTTCGACCGGCCTAACAACCAGTACTCGAACATCAACATGCGCGGCAGCATGGGCGGCGGCAGCTATCAGTCTCTGCTGCTCGGCTTCCAGGCGCAGAACATTCACAACACGGGACTCGACCTGGTTGCGAACTACACGTGGTCGCACTCTCTGGACGATCTGAGCTCGACCTTTAGCGACAGCCTGCAAGGCGGTGGGGGATATGTCGGCTCTCTGGGTTATACCAGCCTGCTCGATCCGAAACTGGACTGGGGCAGCTCCGATTACGACATCCGTCAGCGCATGACGATTTCACCAATCTGGACGATGCCGTTTTTCAAAAACGGCGGAACAAAGATGGAGAAGGAAGCCCTGGGCGGCTTTGTGTTGTCGGGTATCGCGACCATCCGCACAGGTGGTCCGTTCTCAGTCTTTGACTATGACAACGACTACAACGGATACACCGTGCCGCGTTTGACGCCCTCACAGCCGATTACCAATTACAAGGTGGGCAGGGCGGCGGAAATCAACCCGATCACATCGCCGAACACATACGCCGCAATGACAATTCCGACACCGGCGAGCTTTGCGCCGCTCAACTCCGCGCTAGGGATTTCGGACTTTGGTCCGTTCCCGGCCGGCATGACCCACCGCAACGCGTTCCGCGGTCCTGGGGCATGGAACATGGACGTGGCGATGGACAAGACGTTCCCGATAGCCGAGGGCGTAAAAGCTGAGTTCCGCGCCGAGGGATTCAATGTCCTGAACCATCACAACTACTACGTGAACACGACGAACCTTTATTACGCTGGACCAACAACAACGCCGCTGACAGTTACCGAAGAAAAGGGCGGCCTTGGTTCACTGGCCACGGGCGGCAACAACGACGAGCGCCGGTTTGGACAGTTCTCTCTGAGGATTTACTTCTAACGCAGCGCAACGAACGAGAAAAAGGGCGTCCTTCGGGACGCCCTTTTTTTGTTGGTGGAAGTTGAGGAGGAAGCGGGGTTAGCGGGGTTGTGCTTTCCCACCCATTTCGCAAAGGACGCGAAATGGATGGGGCACGGAGCTTTTGTAGGTGGTCCGGCTTTGTAAAAAACCATAAAAGGCTGTAGATAGGTGGAGCTATCCCAGGTGCCCAAATGCGAGGCACCTGGGGCACCCGCAGGCTCAAGACCTCTTGCGGGCCGGTTTCTTCGCGGGAGCTTTTTTAGCGGCGGGCTTTTTGGCTGCGGCCTTCTTTGTTGGCGCTTGCTTTGCCGGGGCGCTCTTCTTTGCGGACTTTTTGGGCGCGGCTTTGCTGAGAGCCGGTTTCTTCGCGACGGATTTCTTTGCTGGTTTCAGCTTGGGCTTCGCTGGAGCCTTGGCGGGCGCGGGTTTTGCCTTGGGCTTGGCTTCAGGCTTCGCCGAGGCTTTTTTGCGGGCGGCGATGGTTTTGGCGGCGAGAGCGGCTTTCAGCTCGGCGTCGAACTCGGCTGGGGTGAGCGGGCGCGCGGATTTACGCAGGCGTTCGATGTCGTAGAAGGCGCGGCGCTCGGCGAGGAAGACGTGGACGACAAAATCGACGTAGTCGAGAAGGATCCACTCGCCGTGACGGCGGCCTTCGACGGAGTTGGGAAAGACGCCAAAGTCTTTCTTGAGGCGGTGCTCGATTTCGTCGGCGATGGCGATGGCCTGGCGGTCGTTGGTGGCGGAGGTGACCAGGAAGAAGTCGGAGAGGCCCGCGTCGATGGGGTCAAGCTCGAGGATGCGGGTGTCAAGGCCCTTCTTGTCTTCACAGACCGCGGCGGCGGCCTGAACGAGAATGCGGGTTTGCTGGTGGTGAAGCGAGATGGATGCCATTCTTTGCGATAGGTCTCCGAGCTTCATCGTATCTCTTCGATTGGAGCGGGGCAAGTCAAAGATAGAGACGGTGGGCGCGAATGTACTCAGAAACGGAGGCGGGGAGCTGGGCGGGCTGAGGGGTTTGGGCACGGAAACGGCCGCGAATTTGAGAGGCGCTGATATCGATGTCGAGGCCGGGGAGCAGGTAGAAGGGGGATTGGCGGCCGGATGAGTCGCGGAGGGTGAAGCGGCGGAGGTCGATTTGCGGCCGGGAAGGCTGTTCGTTGGGCGAGGGATGGATTTCGATTGACAGCCCTTCGGGCAGGAGGGGTTTCAGATCGTCCAATTGCTCGCCGGGGCGGGAAGCGACGATCAAGGGCGCGAGGAAGGGGATTTCAGCAGCGCGATGCCAGCGGCGGAGGCCGGCAAAGGCGTCGGCTCCCATGAGGCAAAACAGGGCGCCATCGGGCGGGAGTTGAGCGCGGAGGGCGAGCAGGGTGTCGAATGTGTAGTTGGGCGCGCCAGAGGGTTTAGGCGCATCGGCGAGCGAGAGAGCAAAAGCGGGGTCGCCGGCAATGGCGAGACGGGTCATGGCGAGGCGGTGAGCGAAGGCGGCGGTGGAACCCTGGGGCTTGAGCGGCTGTTCGCCTACGGGGGCAAAGAGCACGGTGTCTAGGCCGAGCGCAGCCTGGGCGGCGCGAGCCACCTCGAGATGGCCGAGGTGAGGCGGATCGAAACTGCCTCCAAAGAAAGCCACGCGAGGATGGGGGGTGGGTTCGAGGTGCATGTATTTATGGTAGCTTGCGCGGGTGGGGGTTCCCAGGTCTCAAAGGCGAGACCTGGGGAACCTGCCACCCGCCATGGAGCCGCGATGAACGGGGCACAGCTTCTGAAGCACAGATTCTCAAGCCTCAGGGTTACTTTCAGGGTTGACGAGCGGTCTATCCCAGGTGCCCAAATGCGAGGCACCTGGGGCACCCGCCGTTCATGGGGGCGCGGCAGGGGCGCTGATAGAATTGAAGTAACCAATGTTTAAGAACCTATACGCAAAATGGATGTACGGGTGGGAGACGCGGCTGACGATGCGCGACGAGAATCGCGTGGTGCGGCCACTGGAGTGGGGCTTCGAGTGGGTTGAGCCGTTTTTACGCGAGCAGGGCCTAGCAGAGGCGTTGCCGGACGAGGGGGGCGACCCGGCGGCGGCCGAGGCGGCGATGGTGCGCGTGAACGAGTTTATTATCCGGCACAGCGACGCGTACTTCAGCTACAAGCGGCCCACGGACTTCCGGTTGGAAGAGCGGCATCCAGAGCTGTTTCCGACCAACGTGCGCCCGGAGACGCTGGCGCAGGACGCGGCACTCAAGCAGCAGGCGGCGGAGGGAAAGCTTCCGCGTGCGCAGTTTTTGCGGTTCACATCGCCGGAGCGGACGCCGTTCCCGGAAAACGATCTGGTGAATGCGCGCTGGTATCCGGTGGTACATAAAGATCCGAAGCGGCCAAAGCAGGCGATTGTGGTGATGCCGCAGTGGAACGCCGACGCGTTCAGCCACAACTCACTGTGCACAATCTTCAACAAGATGGGGATTTCGGCGCTGAGGCTCTCGAAGCCTTACCACGACATTCGGCGGCCCGCGGAACTGGAGCGCTCGGATTACGCGGTGAGCGCGAATATCGGGCGGACGCTTTCGGCTTGCCGTCAGGCGGTGGTGGACATACGGTGTTGCCTGGATTGGCTGGAGGCGCAGGGGTATGAGCACTTCGGCGTGCTGGGGACCAGCCTGGGCTCGTGCTACTCGTTTTTGGCGAGCGCGCACGATGCGCGGGTGAGGGTGAATGCGTTCAACCATGTGTCAACGTCTTTTGGCGATGTGGCCTGGGCAGGGCAGAGCACGCGCCACGTGAAGCAGGCGCTGGAAGAGGCCGGGCTGACGCAGGAGCGGGTGCGAGCTTTGTGGGGAGCGGTGAGCCCGTGCCGTTATTACGACAAGGTTGTCCGGCCGGAAGTTGCGGGACCGAGCAAGAAAGCGTTGATGATTTACGGCAACTATGATCTGACGTTCCCCAAGGAGTATTCACTGGAGGTGGAGAAGGCATTCACGCGCATCGGCCTCAACTTTGAGAAGCGCGTGTTGCCGTGCGGCCACTACACTACGGGCGAGACGCCGTACCAGTACATTGACGGTTGGTATATGGGGTCGTTTATTTACCGGGCGTACAAGGCGCTGCGGAAAGAGAAGGCCGCGGTTGATTCGGCAGCGGCGGATATGGAAGAAGAAGCGGTTACGCGGTAACGGGCGCTTGCTGTTTGGTGTTCCCTCCAGGGCTAAAGCCCGCGTTAATTCAGGTCATTTTCGGCACGACTAAAGTCGTGCGCTAAAGAGAAACAAACTCTCATCATTCTTCGAATTGAAGAGTCCGGAAGAGAAGTGGAGCGGAGGGTTTCCAATCAAATGCGGCGAGTTGGCGCGCGCTGCGCGTTGGCAAGTTGGCAAGTTGGCGGCCGGCATCGGTTTCATTCTTCCGAGGGGCGGCTATGCCGGTGGACGACAGACACAAAGCTTCGCCATAACGGAGTTTTCGAACCTGTAAAGCCCGTATCCTTCAAAACATTAGTGCAGAGGCTTCCAAGCGGGGCTTTAGCGCGGATGGGCGGCGAGCCATTTGGCTGCGCGCTCTTCGACTTCGGCTAGCTCATCGACGGTAAGGTGGGCGCCGATGAGTTGGCGATTGGCGGCGTACTTCTCCTGATTCGGTCCCTTCACGGCAGCCGCCAGGTCAAGCCAGTAATAGGCATCGATATCGCTGTGCGGAACGCCCTGGCCGATGGAGTAGAGCACGCCGAGCGTGGCTTGCGCCGTGACGTCACCCTGCCCGGCTGCTTTCCGATACCAGTCCGCGGCCTGAGCCATGTTGCGGGGAAAGTTTTTGCCGCCGTCGCGATAGAGCGCGGCGAGATGGAGTTCAGCGCCGATGTCGCCCTTGTCGGCGGCTTTGCGATACCACTCCGCAGCCAGATTCAAATCGCGCGTGACACCTTTGCCGGATACGTAACAATCGCCCAACAGTACTTGCGCGGCGGTGTCGCCCGAGTTTGCTTTGGCAAGCAGGGCCGGGTCGATGGCGTTGGTCTGCGCGGAGGCCGTGGCCAGTGCGGAGGAAAAGATTGTCGCAAGCAAGAGATGTTTCCAGTGGGCTTTCATAGCGACTTCCAATCAACAGGGCTACTTTTGGGCGTTGAAGCATCCCGGTGGTTTCCCAGGTTTCAAAAATCGAGGCGCGGAAAACCAGACAGTGAGTTGAGGTTCATAGAATCCCAGGTCCCCAAATGCGAGGGACCTGGGGCACCCGCAACAAGGCTACTTTTGGGCGTTGAGGTATCCCACCCATTTCGCAAAGAGCGCGAAATGGGTGGGGCACCAGGGATTGCACGCGCTACCGAGACCGCGGAGTTCCACGTCTTCTATTAGACGCGATTCGACTGATGGCGGGGAATAGAAATTGCGAGGATGAAATCGCCCTCATACGACCTGTCAAGACCGCGGGTAAAGGCGCTAGAATTCCGATATGACCGATCGCATATCTTTAAACCTCGCGCAAGCCGATCCTGAAGTTGCCGCAGCAGTTGAGCATGAAACACTCCGCCAGCACGAAGGGCTGGAGATGATTGCCAGTGAGAACTTTGTCTCGGAAGCCGTTTTGGAAGCGGCCGGCTCAGTTTTCACTAACAAGTACGCCGAGGGGTACCCTGGGCGGCGCTACTACGGCGGATGTGAGTTCACCGATGTGGTGGAGAATCTGGCGCGCGACCGCGCCAAGCAGCTTTTCGGCGCGGAGCACGCGAACGTGCAACCGCACTCCGGTTCGCAGGCGAACGCGGCGGCTTATATGGCAGTTTTGCAGCCGGGCGATACCATTCTCGGGCTCGATCTGGCGCACGGCGGGCATCTGACGCACGGACACAAGTTGAGCTTCAGCGGGAAGCTCTACCGGCCCACGTTTTATACGGTGCGGCGCGACACGGAGACGATCGATTACGACGAACTGGAGGCAATCGCGGAGCGCGAGAAGCCCAAGGTGATTATGGGAGGCGGCAGCGCCTATCCAAGAATGTGGGATTTTGCGCGCATGCGTCAGATCGCCGACAAGGTGGGCGCGACGTACATCTTCGACATGGCGCATATCGCCGGGCTGGTGGCGGGCGGGGTGCATCCCTCGCCGGTGCCGCACGCGCACATAACCACGACCACTACGCACAAGACGCTGCGCGGGCCGCGCGCGGGGCTGATTCTCTGCGGACAGGCGCTGGCGGCGGCGGTGGACAGGGCGGTTTTCCCTGGCCAGCAAGGCGGTCCTCTGGTACACATTGTGGCCGCGAAGGCTGTGGCGTTGGGCGAGGCGCTTCGGCCGGAGTTCAAGATTTATACGGCACAGGTGGTTGCCAATGCAAAGGTGCTGGCGGCGGCGCTGAAGGAAGCCGGATTCCGCATCGTTTCCGGCGGGACAGATAATCACTTGATGCTGGTGGATGTCTTTGAGAAGGGGATTCTCGGCTCCGAGGCCGAGCTGGCGCTGGGCAAGGCGGGCATCACGGTGAACAAGAATGCGATTCCGTATGACACCAATCCGCCGCTCAAGCCCTCGGGCATTCGCATCGGCACGCCGGCGCTGACGACGCGCGGGATGAAGGAGACGGAGATGAGGCAGATTGCACTGTGGATCGCCAAGGCTCTGGAACAGCGCAACGACGACGCGGCGCTGGAGCGGATTAAGAAGGAAGTGCTGGAGCTGGCCAATCGTTTCCCGCTGTATGCCTGGCGGAGGTTGAAGTAGTTCGAGGGGAGTTATCGGTCCGGTTCTAGAGGGATATATTGTGGTATCCCACCCATTTCGCGAAGAGCGCGAAATGGGTGGGTACGGGGCAGGATTTTTCTTGCGCAACTTGCCTGTATGGGCCGGGTTCGATTTAATGTTGTTGGAAATGGCCTGCGGGGGAGATTGGAACGGCAGAGCTTCACAGTACCCTCCGAGGGCGTCAGGAGGAACTAATGAAGACCATTCAGCTAGCTGTGGCGGCGGTGCTGGTTCTTTCAGTTCCCGCGTTTGCTCAGCACACACTTGCGCCGCAGAATACGTTCAACGAATCCAGCCTCTACCAGCATCAATATGCGCAATCCCATTCCTCGGGCGGCGGAGTGCAAAAAGCGATCCCGTCGCACGGGCCCAAGGCGTACACCGGCACGCCCCATGCGGCAGAGCCGGGGCGCAACTACAGCGACAAAGCCGGTCACCCCAACATTCCGCACGTGGATGGGAAGACCTGGGTTGGTCACGATACCGGCCGCGGCGATGCGAATTATCACCTTGACCACCCATTTGCGCATGGGCGCTTTACCGGCGGCTTTGGCCCTGGGCATATTTGGCATCTTGGCGGCGGCGGACCGGGAAGTTTTTGGTTCAAGGGCTGGTTCTGGCGCGTGGCGGCCTTTGATGTTGGCTTCTGCGACGGCTGGTTGTGGGACTCGGACGAGATCGTAATTTATCCCGATCCGGACCATGATGGCTGGTATCTGGCTTACAACGTACGGCTCGGCACTTATGTGCATGTGGAGTATATGGGGTCATAAGCAAAGAGTAAAACCGGGAATGGTTTTGCAGGAATGGGGATGGGCATTGATGCCTGTCCCCTTTCTGGTTTCTGCGCGGGTATCCGGCATGCCGGAAGGGAATGAGATACCTTCCAGTTGTTTCAAGGCGAGATGCGAGGATTTTCTCGCTCTGTGCAAGAGTGGATTGGTGAGTTATGCTTGAGTTATGTCTATTGATTCCATTCTTGCACTCATTGACGCAGAAATTGCGAACCTCACTCAGGTTCGTTCGCTGCTGAGCAGCACCGGAAAAGTTGAAGCCAAGGTAGCTGAGCTCGAAACCAAAAAGACGGCGAAGGCCGCAAAGACACAGAGGAAGAAGCGCAAGGCGCTGAGCCCTGAGGCGCGCAAGCGGATTGCCGATGCGCAGCGCAAACGCTGGGCCGCGCTGAAGGCCAAGGCCAAATAACAGTCATAAATAATCTGCCTGCTCTTCATTTATGGAATCACACGGGTCGCCGCAGAGCTATGCGGCGGCGCGGATACGATATCCCTATATTATGGACACCCTGGAAAAAGCCGCTTGCACTCAGCGCGGCCAGAGCCTATTGTGTAGCCATTCGTGCATCCTGCTTGCGCGAATGGAGGCAGGCCATGCGGCGTTCTTTCGCGCTCTTCGCACTTCTCTTGCTTGCCGTGGCGGCGCGCTTGACGGCGCAAGCTCCCGCCGCGCCGAACACCCCTGAATCGCTCACAGCCGCATACAACCAGGCGATGGAAGCAAAAGATTGGCCTCAGGCCGTGGCAGACGCGCAGCAATTAGCCGGACTGAAAGCAACATCACTAAATCTGAAACTCCTGGGCAATGCACAACTTTACTCCGGTTCGGCGGATGAAGCCCTGACGACTTATGGCCAGGCTATCGCCGCGGCGGAAAAGGAAAAGCCCGCTGAAGGCCAGCCATTGAAAGAGTGGAAAGACGGGCTGGCGGAGATATACATCGGCAAGGGCAACGCGCTGCTCAAACTCAAGCGCACAGCGGAGGCGATTGAATTGTATAACCAGGCCGCCGGGTTAGCTTCCAATGCCGGGAAGGCTTACTTCAACATTTGCGCCGTGTATTACAACAATGGCAACACGAAAGATTCGGCGGTTGCCTGCCGCAAATGCGTGCAAGCGGACCCGTCAAGAGCCAATGCGTGGTTTATTCTCGGGTCGGTGCTCTTTGCCGATGCACCCATAGCCAACGGAAAAGTTATAGCCACTTCGGAGATGCGAGAGGCGCTGGAAAAGTATCTGGCGCTGGCTCCGGACGGTCCTCACGCCGCCGATGTGAAAGCCATGCTGGAAATGATGGCAAAATGACGTGAGCGGCGGCGGGCAAACTGGGAGCTTGTTAAGAAACTAACTCCCATCGCTCCGCGAATTGGGCGTTCCGGAAGAAAAGGGCGGCGAAGGGTTTCCATTCAAATGCGGCGAGTTGGCCCCGCTATGCGGGGTTGGCAAGTTGGCAAGTTGGCAGGTTGGCAGGTTGGCAGGCTGCCTTGGTTTCATTCTTCAGTGGGTCGGCAGCGCCGGTGGACGGCTGACACAAAGTTTCGCCGTGACTGGAGTTTCGAATGAAGTTGCCTGGAAATGTGCTTCCGGGGCTAAAGCCTGCGTCAATTTTGCTGGTCTTTTGCGGGGGTTGAAACCCCCGCCTCCCTCCGAATAGGGTCTTTCCGCAGGCTGTAAAGTCTGCGCTAATTTTGCGGCCCTTGCGGTCTTCTTCGACTTCGCTCAGGGCAGGCTTTAAATCCGTGCCCTTTCAAAACGCTGAATTAATCAGAACATTGCTAGCCGATGCCGGCCATTACCATCATGCGCGGCTCGGTCATCTCTTCGATGGCGGAGCGGATGCCCTCGCGGCCCAGACCCGAGTCTTTGACGCCGCCGAAGGGCATGGGGTCAAGGCGCCAGCTTGGCGTGTCCCCGACAATCAAGGCGCCTACTTCGAGCTCGCGATAAGCGGTGAGGATGCGACCGGCATCGCGGGTGAGCAGGCCAGCCTGCAGGCCGTACCGGGAGTGGTTGACGTCGGCCAGGGCCTGCTCGAAATCGTCAACCGGCTCGATAACCACGACGGGACCGAAGGCCTCCTCGTCGCACACCTTCATGCCGGGTTTGGTTCCGGTGAGGATGGCCGGGGTCACCATTGAACCGTTGCGCACGCCGCCGGCAACGAGAGTGGCGCCGGCTTCGACTGCTTCCCTGATCCACGAATCGACGCGCTCGGCTTCGCTGATGCGGATGAGGGGGCCGACTTCAGTAGCCTCGTCGGAAGGATTGCCGGAGACGAGCTTGGCGGTTGCTTCGACCAACTTCCACAAAAACGTCTGAAATACGGCGCGATCGACAAAGACGCGCTGCACGCTGACGCAGGACTGGCCGGCGTAGGCGAAAGCCGCACGCGCGGTGCGAGCGGCGGCTTCATCGAGGTCAGGCCAGTCGGCGCAGACGATGAGCGCGGCATTGCCGCCCAACTCGAGCAGAACGCGCTTGCGCCCGGAGTGAGATTTGAGCTCCCATCCCACTTTGGCCGAGCCGGTAAAGCTGACCAGCTTGATGCTGTCTTCTTTTTCGGCGAGCCATGCGGTGTCGGCATTGTTGAGCGGGAGGACGGCCAGCGCCTCAACGGGCCAGCCAGCCTTGAGAATCACCTCGCCCAGGGCCAAGGCGGTGAACGGAGTTTGCGAGGCCGGTTTCAGAATGACGGGGCAGCCGGCGGCCAAGGCGGGGGCGACTTTGTGCGCCACCAGGTTCAGAGGAAAGTTGAATGGGGAGATGGCCAGCACGGGACCCACGGGGAAGCGCTGCACAATCCCCCAGCGGCCCTCGTTGCCTTCGGTCAGGTCGAGCGGGATGCTCTCGCCGCCCAGGCGCGCGGCCTCCTCGGCAGCGGTTTTGAAGGTGAGTACGGCGCGATCGACCTCAGTTCGTGCGAGACGAACCGGCTTGCCCGCTTCGGCGACGATGAGCTGGGCGAAGCGCTCTTTTTGTTCGATGAGGGCCGCGGCCACGTCTTCGAGGATTTCGCGGCGCTTCCAACGGGGCAGGGCGCGGGTGCGGCGCAAGCTGGCCACGGCATGGCGCACGGCTTCGCGGGCATCGGCGCGGGTGGCCACGGTCACACGGCCCACCAGCCCCTGGTCCCACGGCGAACGGACTTCGAGGGCTTCGCCTTCGGTCCATTCCTTTCCGCACAGCAGAAATCCCGTTTGTGTTCCCGGCCGCATTTTCATGGTGGTGCTCCCCTTATCCGTCTCTGCCATGAATTCTACAAGGGCAAGCGGCACGGGGATAACATTCCTGCGGGATCCGCAAGCCGAAGTCCCAGCACGGTACACTATTCCCCTATGATTCATGACGGACGGAGCAGGAAACTTCCCTTTGACGCGGCTGAGGCGGTGGAACATTTGCGCGCGAGCGACGCGAAGCTGGGCGCGCTGATTGACCGCGCGGGAGAGTTTACGCTCAAGCTTGATCCGTCCCAGTCGCCGTTTGAGTCGCTGGTGGAGTCGATTCTCTACCAGCAGTTGCACGGCAAGGCGGCGGCGACGATTCATCGCCGGGTGCGCGAGCACTTTAGCGGCGACCCGACGCCACGGCTGCTGCTGGAGACGCCGGATGAGATTCTGAGGGCGGCGGGAGTTTCGTTCAACAAGATCAAAGCTCTCAAAGACCTGGCCGCGCGCACGCTGGACGGGACAGTGCCCACAGACGCGGCTATCAGGAAGATGAGCGACGCGGAGATTGTAGAGCGGCTTACGGAGGTGCGCGGCATAGGGCCGTGGACGGTGGAGATGCTGCTGATCTTCAGGCTGGGCCGGCCGGATGTGTTGCCGGTGAGCGATTACGGCGTGCGCAAGGGGTTTGCGCTGACTTTTCAGAAGGTGCCGAAGACGCGCGACCTGGAGGCGGGAGATTTGCCCAAGCCGGAGGTGCTGCTCAAAAGGGGAAAACGCTGGGCGCCATTTCGTTCGGTGGCAAGCTGGTACCTGTGGCGGGCCTGCGATCTGGCAAAGAGTACAGAGCCTACCGGGCGGTCGAGCTTAAAATAATTGAGCGCAACCTCTAGCTATCAGCATCTAGTTTTTAGCTGTTCTGCGTAGCCAGCGACGGTTTGAGTTGGTATGGATTGGGATGCAGGAGCGTTTTCTTGAAAGATTTCGCACAAGGGCTTTTAGCCAGAGGCTAGAGGTTGGGAGCTGTTTTTATGGCCGCAAGTAAACGATATGTCTGCATTCACGGTCACTTTTATCAGCCGCCGCGCGAGAATCCGTGGCTGGAGACGGTAGAGACGCAGGACACGGCCACGCCCTACCACGACTGGAACGAGCGCGTCTGCGCGGAGTGCTACGCGCCAAACGGCGCGGCGCGGATTGTGAACAGCAAGAACCAGATCACGCGCATTGTGAACAACTACGCGCGCATGAGCTTCAATTTCGGGCCAACGCTGCTGAGATGGCTGATGGAGAACGCGCCGCGCACCTATCGCATGATTCTGGACGGGGAACGGCGCAGCCGGAAGAGCTTCAAAGGGCACAGTTCGGCGATGGCGCAGGTTTACAACCACGTCATTTTGCCGCTGGCGAACCGGCGGGACCGCATCACGCAGATTCGCTGGGGCATAGCCGACTACCAGCGCCACTACGGCACGCCGCCGGAGGGGATGTGGCTGGCGGAGACAGCGGCGG
>Ga0326727_10007648_pt1 | contig 28315 bp, 12 predicted proteins | sample MB2enrmetagenome_FD_207643 | JGI IMG/M metagenome (GOLD analysis project Ga0326727, IMG submission 207643) | Lab enriched peat soil microbial communities from McLean, Ithaca, NY, United States - MB29MY | ecosystem: Environmental > Terrestrial > Soil > Wetlands > Peat | place: USA: New York... | reverse complement strand
GCACCTGGCAGCCAGTCATCGTTCCGCGCGGAAACCCCTGGGCCAATTGGGCCAATGGCTTCCAGCTCAGCGGCATCGCGACCTTCCACACCGGTTTCGGGTGGACCCCGTCCTTCTATCAGCCGCATAACTTCTACTGCAATGAATGCGATCAGTGGGGATCGCCGTCTCTGATCCCTCACTATCTCGGCACCGGCAGCAAGAGCACCAGCAACAAGGCCTTCGAAAACGGAACGAACTTCGCCAATCCGGGCACGATCAACACCGGTGAGAACAACAACATGTTTTCCGACAACTACTTCAGCATTCCCGACTTCAGCGCCCTCATTACCGACAATGCGGGGCAAACAGCAACCACCCTGCCTCCGCCAGGCGCGGGCCGCAACTCTTTTCCCGGCCCCGGATACAGGGATGTGGACCTGAACATCGGCAAGTCGTTCAGTTTCCCCAACTCCAAAGTTCTGGGCGAAAACGCCAAGATCGAAATCAAGGCTGACATGCTGAACGCCTTCAACATCACCAACCTCAACCCATCCAGCATTTCGAACAACATCCAAAGCAGCAACTTCGGCCAGGCCGGCAGCGCCCTGGGATCGCGCTACATAGACTTCCAGGCTCGCTTCAGCTTCTAGCCAACCACGCGTTCCAGCCAACCACACAGAAGGCCCTCGGCATTGCCGGGGGCCTTCCCTTTTAGCGGCGACGAGGGACTGAGGGCTCACATCACAGCTGCACGCCTTTGGGCAGCCGCCGCACAGCCGCTGCACAGTTGGTACTGTGCAGTTTTTGGATGTCAACTTGTTGATTTAATTGGCGCGTCTTTCGGCTGTACAGTTTCTGCGTGCTTTTTAAGCAAATTCGACAGGGTGCGAAAGATGGAGCGGGGCTGAGGGGCGGATTCCGATGCTTTTCGGGCGGCAGCTTTATGAGGGATTTCAAGAGCGGCCTGCATCCTGGCGGCCCGGTCTTCGACGCGGGCCAGGTGCCTGAAGCGGTTGATCAGCATCCCCGTGTCCCCATTGGAGGTCGTGGCGGGAAGCTTGGCCATCAGTATCTCGACAGCCGCGGATATGGAGGTTCCGTGTTCGGCGGCCCACTTGCGGGCGTCCGCGTAGGTTTTGTCGGTGACAGATACGGTGATGTTCTTCATGTTTCCGGCCTCAATTCGTTCTATTTAGAATTGTGCGCCGGAAGGGGAAAATTAACTGCAAAGAGCAGCGGGGTTAGCGGAGTTGGCGGGGTTAGCTGGGTTAGCGTGTTCCGTCCCGCCCACTGGTGAAAAAACAGATCCCCGTTCGGCTGCGATTGCTTCACAATCTTCGCTCAGGGCAGGCTTTCGACTCCGCTCCGCTTCGCTCAGGAGGATGGGACACCCGGCGTGGAATTGCGAGGGTTAGCACCCATCCCGCACAAGCAGAGCTGGTACGGGGCACCCGGCAAAGCCTGTACGGGGACCGGGCGGGACCGATGTGACCTCGACGGCTGCCCGGCGATTTCGCAAGATGCGCCCGCTCCGAAGTGGGACTCGACCAAGGAATCCCATTTAGCAACAGGCCCGAAACCTGCGCGCCCAATAGCCGCACGAAAGGCAAAGCGCTCGTGCGACAATACCTTGTCATTGAATCAACCAACTGATCACTCGTTTGTTGGTGCCCTCCCCAGCTGAGGGGCAATCGGACGCTTGCAGTCCACGGAAAACGGAGTTAGGGATTGATGCCGATAACTGAACCCGCCATAAACGACGCGCTTGCCAGCGTGTTGAGAGAGACTCGCCGCAGTTGGCTTGATACTAAGATCGTCCGCTCCGAGAACACCGGGATGCTTAAAGGCAGCCAGGAGCGTCCAGACATCCTGGTCCTCGAGCCGAATGTTTCTCCCGTTGCCGTAGAGACCGAGGTCCTTCCAGCGGTAACCGTTGAGCGGGAAGCGATCTCCCGTCTCGGCAAGCAGATTGCGAGAACTGGACGAACAATACTCTCGGCGGTCGCCGTCCGTTTGCCACCCAGACTGCGCAATAAGTTTGGAAACAGGTTGACGGCCGATCTGCGCTCAGCATCCGACATCGAAATGGCTTTATACACAGGAAGCTCTCCCAACGATGCAAAACGCTGGCCGAATTCCGGATGGATCAATGGGACAATAGCGGACCTCTCGATTCTGACGCAGTCTGCAACGATCCCTCCAGACGTGATTGAATTGGCCGCAGACGAGTTGGTCGCCGGAGTCAGCGAGGCCGCGGCCATGCTCGATGAGATGTCAACTACACACCCCGGCGCAATGATGAAGATTTGTGCCGAATTGCGGCAGGCTGATGGGGAGCAAACACGCCGCATGGCCACCACAATTCTCGCGAACGCGTTTATGTTTCAAGAGAGCCTGGCGGGCGGGCTCGGAGGCTTGTCAGAGGTCAAGTCCATCGAAGAACTAAGAACCAACCTTGGGTTTGCGAAATCGGCTGTTTTATCAGAATGGCAGAAAATCCTCAAGGTAAATTACTGGCCCATATTCGATATTGCCAGAAGATTGTTAGAAGTGGTTCCGGCAACCAGCAGCAAGACCCTGATCGAGAGACTCGCCTCGACGGCTGAGAAGCTGCTCCAGAATCGACTAATGCGATCCCACGACCTGATGGGTGCGGTCTTTCAGAAGCTCATCGCCGATCGCAAGTTCCTTGCGGCTTACTACACAACCCCATCCTCAGCGTCGCTCCTGATCGGCCTAGCGATTAACGCGACAAGGCCCCTCACCGGCTCGGAATGGTCTGACCCGGAGCGTTTGAGAAAGTTGAGAATAGCCGACTTTGCGTGCGGAACGGGCACCCTGATATCAACCGCTTACCAGCGAATAGGGCAGATGCATGAGTTGGCCGGAGGAGACTCGGAAGCTCTGCACTCTGACCTGATGGGCGACACTCTTATCGGCTGTGACGTGCTCCCCGCGGCAGCACACCTAACCGCCTCAATGCTTTCGGGGTCGCATCCAACAATCAAGTACAAGAAAAGCTCGATCATGACGGTGGCTTACGGACGCCAGCAAGACGGCGCTGTCGCACTTGGAAGCATAGGCCTGCTGGACAAGCAGGCGCACATCGAGGTAATAGCAATCACAGCCAGGTCTGCTGGAGGTGAGGGCGAGTCAGATGAACAGACGTGGGCTGCTTTTCCCCACGATTCATTTGACCTCGTAGTGATGAATCCTCCGTTCACCAGAGCCACCGGCCAGGAAGGGAAAAAGAAGGGCGTACTTAATCCAATGTTTGCCGCGTTCGCGACAACCAAAGCCGACCAAAAGTTGATGGCCAAGGAAACAAAGAAACTGACGAAGGGAACCAGCTACCACGGTAACGCTGGAGAGGCTTCAATTTTCCTCGTTCTTGCCGACCGGATGCTGAAAGAGGGCGGCGTACTCGCGGTCGTGATGCCACTCAGCCTCCTCTCCGGCGAAGCGTGGACCCGCTCGCGAGCCATGCTGGCGAAGAAATATACCGACATCGTTGTTCTCTCTATCGCGAGCGAGGACGACGCCGAGATGTCTTTTTCCGCCGACACGGGCATGGGCGAGTGCTTGCTCGTGGCCGGTAAGGCGAGGGTAGGCAGCTTGGTTGGCAAAGAAATCAAGCCGGCAAGTGATAGGGCGACCTTTGTCGTTCTCAACGAACGGCCTGGATCCCAGCTACTTGGCGCTACTGCGGCCCGGCAAATCTCACTCCTAATCGAGAGTGCAAACATTCGACGGATCGAAGATGGACCGGTTGGAGGCACCCCAGTCTACTTTGGGGATGAGGTTATCGGCCAGGCTCTCAATGCTCCCGTGACGCCTTCCGGTGCCTGGAATCCAGCTCGCGTTTCAGACCTCACGTTGGCCCAAGCCGCTTACCAACTCGGCGTACAGGGAAAACTCTGGCTACCCTCAATGAATAAGAACGCTGCGCAATTATTGCAAATGACGACAGTGGAAAAGATCGCCCAAATAGGCCCGTACCATGCTGACATTGATGGGCTGACCCAAACAAAATCGATTCGAGGGCCCTTTGAGCGCCTCGCATTAACAGCAACCCACGTACCCACATACCCCATACTCTGGGAACACAATGCAGATCGTGAGAGGACCATCTCCTTCGATGCAGACTTTGACGGGCTCCCAAGAAAGGGCAAGGACAGATACGAGCAAGAACAAGTCGATCACAAGGTTGCCGCGATCTTGGAATCAGCAAGTCATTGCCACCACAATAAGGACTTCCGCTTTAATAGCCAATCGACTGCGATGCAGTACACCGAAACCCTGACGATTGGCGGCCACGCTTGGCCATCTTTGAAACTTGCATCGGCGGAACAGGAGAAGGCACTCGTTCTGTGGGGAAATACCTCTCTTGGCATCCTACTTTACTGGTACCACTCGAATAAGCAGCAAGCCGGTAGGGGGAGGATTGTCCTGACCTCTGTCGCACACCTTCCAATTCTGGACGTTGGAAAGCTATCGAAAGAACAGCTCGATTGCGCAGCCAAAATCTTCGACGACTTCAGAAAACGTCCCCTTCGCACAATCAATGAGATAGACCACGACGAAGCCCGCGCTGAACTCGATAACAGGTTCTGCGCAGAGGTTCTTGGAGCGTCCAGCTCATTCGCTGAACCGGAAGGACCTCTTGCGCTTCTTCGCCGGAAGCTAGCCAAGGAACCCTCCATTCGAGGGGGGAAGGATTCGGGCGAGGACGGCTCCAGCCTGGAAGGCGAGAGCGGCGCTCCGGATGACGCTGAAGAGGAATGAAGGGGGCTATCGTTTCCCCGTTCCCGCTGACACGCCAAAGCGCCCGCCGACATGCTCTTACCCAGCGGGGATCGGGTCAGTCTTGCAAACCTTGAAGGCTCCGGAAACCCTCTCCTCCTTGCAGACCATTTACCCTCTTTGCGCTATAACGAATCAGGAATTGGTGCAGTAAAAACTGATCTCCCGATCCGGTCGAACGGCGCAAAAACAAAAAAGCCGGGAAACGCACCAGATCCAGTGCAGTTTGTGACTTATAACTCTTTTATTATGAATATTTTACGCTCTAACCCGTTTGTTTTCATCGGGTTACGGCCGGTAATCATGGTGCAAGTAGATGACAACAAATAACTTAACCACAGGAAATAGGGGGGTACTCCAACACAGCGGCTCAGGCTTGCTGCATGAGCTCCGTGCGACATCGAAGGTCTCTTCTTCGGTCTTTACAGGCTGCGGAAAGACCCATTGAGCTTGGCGAGACGCGAGAAAACCATCCCGCAGGGGCTAAAGCCTGTGATGAAAGTCAAAATCCCAGAAAAACCGTCCCTCAGCGGCTAAAGCCGCGTTAATCCTTTGGGCTTTACGGCACGACTAAAGTCGTGCCCTTTCAAAACCCGACTCTTGCCACAGGCTGCTGAAGCCCGCACTCAATTTATGGGCCTTATCGGCAGTCAGGGCTGAAGCCCTGACCTACCAGTCGTGCCCTGATACAAGACCGAGTCCCGGCGGGTTTTTCACCGATCTGCGAACTCTGTGCGACGTTGAAGGTCTCTTGTTCGATCTATATTGATCCGCCACGTAAATAGTGTGCCGGCCTCCCACCCATTTCGCGAGCGGAATCAAGAAGCAGATCCTTCGACTCCGCTTCGCTACGCTCAGGAGGATGGGGCGCGGCGCTTGTATTTATGGGCCGGATCAATACTCCGGCGCAATCGCAAAGTCTGCGTGTTCGGTGGCCAGAGAGCTGCCGCCGATCCACACCGTGTAGTGGGTTGGTTCAATCGTTGCCTTGCCCGCGTTGGTGTAGAAAGAAAGTTCGGGGAAACCAAGATCGAACGTGACCTGCTTCGACTCGCCGGGCTTCAACGTAACCCGAGTGAACCCCTCGAGGCTCCGCACCGGCTGCTCGAGGCTGGCGCCCAGGTTGCGAACGTAACATTGCACAACCTCAGTGGCCGTGCGGTCGCCCGTGTTTTTTACGGTGGCCGTTGCCGTAACCAGCTTGCCCCCGCTGTCGCTTCTGGCTTCGCTCAACGGCGCCGACGGGCGCGAAACAGCCACGCCGGAGTAGTCGAACGTGGTGTAGCTCAGGCCGTAGCCGAAGGGGAACAGCGCATCGTTGGGCACATCGGTGTAGCGCGAGATGAATCGCGAATCTCCGCCCGGCGGCTGGCTGAGATCGGCATCGTAAGTCGGCCGGCCGGTCGGAAGCTGGTTGTAATAGAGCGGCTCCTGGCCCACGGCACGAGGAAAGCTCATGGGCAGCTTGCCGCTGGGCGGCACGTCGCCGTAGAGCACGTTGGCAATCGCCGGTCCGGCTTCTATCCCCGGGAACCACGCCTCGACGATCGCCGGAATGTTTTTGGCCGCCCAGTTGAGAATCAGCGGCCGGCCCGAGAACAACAGCAGCACGACCGGCTTGCCCGTTGCGGCCACCTGCTCCAGCAGCTTCTCCTGGTTGCCGGGCAGATCGAGATACGCCCGCGAACCGGCCTCTCCGCTCATCTCGCTTGACTCGCCCAGCGCCATCACCACAATGTCAGACTGGTTGGCTGCATCCAGCGCCTCGGCAAATCCGCTTTCAGATGTTCCCTGGATTTCAGTTCCCTTCGCGTAGATCACCGAGCCGCCCGTCCGCTTTGCACGGTCTTCAAGCGCATCCTTTACTGTGATCACATCGGGATTGCGGCGCGGGTCGCCCCACAGGTTGATCATGTCATCGGCGTTATCGGCAAGGGGACCGATGAGAGCAATCTTGCCGGGACGATCGGCCAACGGAAGAATGGGCGCTCCGTTGAAAGGCTTGTTTTCAAGCAGCACCAGCGACTCCTCGGCGGCCTGGCGAACCATCGGCCTATGCTCGGGCACGGCGCGGGTCACTTCACTCCCCTGCGCGTACGGATGTTCGAAGACTCCGAGCGCAATTTTCACCCGCAGTACGCGGCGCACAGCCTCATCGATGGCTGCCATCGGGATCTGGCCCGACTTGACCATCGCCGGCAATTCGGAATCGTACAGGTGCGACATCATATCCACGTCCACGCCGGCGGTGAAGGCCTTGCTTGCCGCGGTTGCCCCGTCCAGCGCAACGCCGTGATTGATGAGCTCGCGAATCGCGGTGTAGTCGCTGACCACAAAGCCGTCGAACCCCCACTGGTCGCGGAGAACATCGGTGAGCAGGAAGCGGTTGGCGCTCGCAGGCACGCCATTCAGCGCGTTAAATGCTGACATGATCGTAGCCGCGCCGGCTTCAACTGCGGCTTTGTAGGGCGGCAGATAGTCCTGCATCAGCCGGCTCTCTGACATGTCGGTGGTGTTGTATTCCCTTCCCGCTTCAGCCGCGCCGTAGGCTGCAAAGTGCTTGATGCTCGCGGCAACCGCATCCGGCTTTGAAAGATCGTCGCCCTGGTAGCCGCGAATGTAGGCCGCTGCCATGGCAGCGCCCAGGTACGCATCTTCTCCAGCGCCTTCAATTGTGCGTCCCCAGCGCGGATCGCGCGAGATGTCGACCATGGGCGAGTAGAACCAGCGCACACCCGCGGTGGTGGCTTCCTGCGCGGAGATATGTGTTACGGATGTCACAAGCGCCGGATCCCATGTGGCGGCCAGGCCCAGCGGAACGGGGTAAATAGTGCGATAGCCGTGAATGATGTCGGCGCCGAAGATCAGCGGAATATGGAGCCGGCTCTTCTCCACCGCGGCTCGCTGATAAGCGTTGGTGGTTTCGGCGCCCACCACATTCAGCATTGAGCCCAGACGACCGGTGGCCGCGAGTTCCATTGCATCAATGTTGTTCTGCCTTTCAGGGTTCTTCCCGGGCGCCGGCGGCAGGTCTCTTTCGGCGGCCTGCTCAGCGCCTTTGAATCCGTCGCCGCTGTATTGAACCAGTTGCCCCAGCTTTTCTTCGAGGGTCATCTGCTTCAGCAATGCATCTACCCGTTTTTCAATAGCGGGGTCGGCAAGTTGAGCATTCGAGGGCGGCGGCGCCTTCTGCGCCTGGGCTGCCGTTGCGAAAGGCATATCGTTCTGCGCGCGCGCGCCGGTCTGCAGCAACACGAGCGCGAAGCCGGCAGCAATCAGAAATCTCAAGCCTGAATTGTATCCATGATTCAAATGTTCAACCCGATGGAACATGATTTCTCCACTTTCCAAGTTCTTTCTGGAGGAGACACGGCGGAAGTCGAATTCACCCAAGCGGTTCCGGTATCCACACCCGCGGCCGATAGAGCCGCAGCCAGTATTCTAAATGATCGAATTTTGCAGAAACCCCTTTGCACAATCGTTTGTGCTACAGATAAGATTGCATCCGCTGAAAAGCTCTGTCAAGCGTTCATTTGGATCGTTTCCAGGGGGTGGGACACCAGCGCGCTGCCTGACCTGATGCGGCTCAGTTCAGGCTTGAAACCGCTTATCAGCAAAGCGATGCGATCCAGGCTGTGTGACCTGCCGCACCGCGGATTGTGCCATCGAGCAGGTGACGAAAGAGAGAGCAGCTACAGCGAAACACGAGAGCTTTAGAGGGAATGAACGAAGAAACATTGCTCCTGATTAATCGATGCCGATCCGCAACCGGGAACATGAGAGGAAGACGTCCCGGACATCGCTGTGTTGTCCGGGACGGTTCAAGCTGCTGCTTTTCTATTCAGTTCCACAGGCGCCCTCAATGAGCTCACCTGTGGTATTTGTTAGGCCCGCCGGGAGTGGGAACATTGTCGGTGACCTGCGCCCCGCTGGCATGGGCCCGGATCAAAGGAGCGGTAAGTGTGATGCCGGTGCCGGAGACCTGTGCGCCGATCGCGTGCGCAAGAGTGAGCGGCGCGGCGACGGTGATTGTGCCGTCCCACCAGGTAGTGGAGGCGACAACCGCAGTCTCAGAATTCGCGCCACTGTCAATGGTGATGGTCTGACCTTCGCTAAAGCCAATCACGCTGGCGACGGGGATAACGGTCGCGCCCACGCCTGTAGCGGCGCCCAGGGTGGTGGCGCCTGACGTGCCCACCGTCGCGATGACGGCGGTCTCGAAGTTCGCGCCCGTATCGATCCTGATCGTCTCGCTGGCGTCAAACCCTGAAACACCGGCGACTTTGATATTGGCCGCTCCGGCGGGCGAAGCAACCGGCAGGGTGGTAGCGGCCTGCGTCAGGAAATCGCTGCAGTTGCTGCCGGTGTCGACGCCGTCAGGGAAGCGGCCCGCGCTCCTGTCGGTCGCGCCAGCGACGCCTGCCGCAAAGCCACCGGGCGAGGCGGGTGCAGGTACGAAGCAGCCACCCTGCTCTCGTCCGGAGACGGCTTGGTAACCCTCGGCGGCCCATGGGTCAACGAGACCGCCGTAGTCGAGGCTGTCGACAACCATTCCCGAGGCGTCCCGCAGGACCATGCTGCCCTCTTTGAGGGAGATGGTGCGGTCGAAGAACGGAACCTGCGCGGAGAGCTCGGGGCCTCCAAACCACTGGTTGGGCGCCGGTGTCCCCGGGTAGCCCGCGGTCGTTACCGCGGCATCGCGCACAACCGCGTTGACCGCGTGCTCCTTGTTCAGGGATTGGTCGAGCGTGATGCCGGTGCCGAGCGCCTGGACGGGCTCGTTGCTCGAATGGGCAAAGGCCGTTGCCGGCTCGAAGCTGATCCCCGTTCCGCGATCGCTGAAGGGGAGATTAGCCGCATGGTTGAACTTGAGCGGAGCCGCCAGATCGAGGCCCGTGCCCGGAGCTACCACCCCCTCGTCGCGTATGTGCGCCTTGGCGAGTGGGGGCGAAAAATCCACGCTCACGCCGTTCGGGCCCGGTGCTCCAACAGCGATGATGGTGACCGTTTCCTTGTGGGCAGGGATGCCAACGGTCAACTTGTCGCCCACAGCAAGACCGATCGCGTTGCGGATTTCGATGTTGGTCGCGCCAGCGCTCGCATCGGCCGAGAGATTCATTTGCTTCGCTTGCGTACCGACGCTCGCGACGGTGACGGTCTCGATCCCATGACCGACGCTGTCGATGTCGAGCCTGATCTTGTCCCCAACCAAGATGTTGGCGACCGACGGCACCTTGAGATTGGTTGAGCCGGCGGGTGCGTCCGCCGCAAGATAAGCCTGCGTGCCCTCCTTGCCGACCGCGGTGACAGTAGCCACCTCGTACTTCTCCAGGTCCCTTGCGACAGCGGGATAGGTGGCGCCATAGCCGAGGGCGATCTTCTGGCCAACCGCGAAGCCGGCCACGCTCGTCACCGGCACGTTGATCGAGCCGGCGGGGATGGTGATCACGGGCCCCTCGGGGAGCGGTTGCCACAGCGTCGTGTTGTTGCCGGCCGCAGTCCCGATGCTGACGATCTTGCGCGTCTCCAACCTGGAGCCAGTATCGATGTCGATGGTATCGCCGGCCGTCATGCCGGCCGTGCTCCTTACATGGATAGTGGTATCGCCCGCGCGCGCGGCCGCCGCCAGCCCGGAGTTGGAGAGTCCGAGCAGGTAGAATCCGCGAGCTTTGAGCTTCATGCTCGCTGGGATACTCACCGAAGAAAAGATGGCCTGTTGGGACGGACGCTCGGTCAGCGTCCAGTTGGAGACATCGACGTCACTGTCACCGGCGTTGTAGAGCTCGATAAACGAGTCCGTCGAGTTAGCGGCAGAACTGGCGATGCGGAATTCATTGATCTTAATCGGGCTCACGTTCCGCACCTTCTCGGCCGTTGCCTCCCATTGCTTCGCGCCGCTCGCCTGGTTCGTCCACCAGGCGTTGCCAACCAGGTCGCCGTTAAAGGCCGCCGGCCCCGAAGTGATCTTGAAGGTCGCGCTCACACTCGCACCCGGCGCCACCGGGTCTGCAAACGTCTTCGAAGTCTCGGTGGTCCCTTCAACGACAGCGGACCACTGTTTGCCGGGCAGGGCAATGCTCAATTTCACATCCGCGGCTGGCGCTCCCGTGGTGTTTGTGAACGTCACGGTGGTGTCCTGCGACGATCCCGGTGTGAACGTCTGGAGTCCCGGCGGAGTGGCCGTCGCCGAAACCGGCGCCAAGCTCAGCCGCTGCACATCGTAATGGGCAGCCACCACATTGACCTGCACAAGCTGGTCGGTGGCGTCCGTCGGGAAGGTGCCTGCGGCCGTCATCGCGCCTTCATAGAAGGTGCCCTGCGAGCCGTTGCTGTTGTCGCCGCCGTTGCCCAGCAGTATGGCCCCCTGCTTGCGCATCGGGTCATACGTTTGGTTCACGCGCGGTCCGTCGAACATCACTCTCAGAGCGCCTCGCTGCGCGTCGCCGCCCATACTGGTCCAGTGGTGGGATTCGCCCTTGGCCATCGCCGTCACGAATCGCCATGTGATGTCGGGCAGGTTGCACAGTTTTGATCCATCCGGGATGACGCAACCCACCAGATTGTTTTCCTGGTCGGTCATGATCCACGGGCCGGGAGGGTTGCCGTGATACCACCACGGAGCGTCGCCGTAATAGGCGGTTTCCATGGTGCCGTTGTCGTCGTCACGGCTGTCGATCTCCGCATTGCCGTAGTCGAAGCAGCAGCCGTCGTTGAAGTGCAACCCGTCGATCACCCAGTACTGTCCCTCCGCCTGGTCGTCCACTGCGGTGCCCTTCGCATCGTCCTCGCGCATGCCCATGCCCGGCTCGATGAAAACGCCGTAGGCCTTGTGGCCCATGATCGTAATGGGCGCCATATCGGCGAGCGGGAGGTTGTTGAATCCGCCCATGGCCGGGCCGCTGAATCCGCCGCGGGGCGCCTGAGCGAGGTTGTTGTGCTTGCCTGACTGGTCGTAGATCGTGGCGATCCAGCAATACGTGTCGGCGCAGAACTGGTCCTGCGCGGCCGCATCGGCATATCCGCCCGCATCCGGCACGGGCGACGCAACGGGCTTGACGACGCCGATGTCCAGCGTCTTGCCGTCCGACTGGCGCAGCACCTGGTAAAGCGGCCCGTTGTAGCTCGCGTACAGCGCGCGCGTCGTACTGTGGGCGGCCACGCACGGGTCGCCGGCGGCGGCGTAAATGTCACATGGGCCCTGCGGCCTGGGTGGTGCGGCTTTGGCCCCCGGCCCGGCCGGTTGCGCCATCGCCAACGTGGCGCCAAGCATGGTAAGCGCCAGTGCGTGCATAAGTGCGGAACTGATTATCGTCTTCATTTTGACCCCATTCGTCTTGCCGAGTGAGTATACCTAACCCTGTCCGGAGAAGAAAACGCTTTCCCGCGAGGCCCATAGAGAGTCCGGGTGAATTTGGGAGCAAATGATCGCAGGCAATGGCAGCTGAAAAGCCGCGCGTGTGGTTGAAGGTGTGTGAGAAGAATGGTCGGGGAGAGTTGTACCGAAACAATTGATGTCCTAAAAAATCTGTTTGCCCACGGTCGAACCGGCCACCAGACGCTTGAGCCTGGAGTTTTGCTGCAAAAATTTCAACAGCGGTGGGCCTTAGTCGGCCCACCATTTTCAAGAGACAAATGCGGGCAACTCCTCACCTGGTTCGAACTAAAATCAAGCCAGTGCACCAAGTATTTGCAGATCTACCGAGGCCTATTGCGGGGTTTTGTTGATTCGCGTAAGTAATTGGAAACACTAACTAATTATCGGGACCAGGTATCTCTCGAACGCGCCGGCTATCACCTGCGAGCGGTCGCGGACTCGCGAACTTTAAGAATCTGGTTTGCGGCAATGTCGGTGAGAACCTGTCTGGCTCCACTTGGCCAACTCAATTCGAGCCGATCAATCCGGGTATCGGATCCGAGACCAAAATGTACGCGCTTGTCACTTGAAGATCCGTAGCCGACACTCGTAGTCGCGTGATTGTGTTGCACTCCGCTCGCGCTGAATAGGGTAATCTGCGTTCCCAGACCGTCTCGGTTCGACCGCGTTCCCGTCAACTCGATCAGAAGCCAGTTGCTCTTCTCGCCAGCGGTGTTCATCAGCAGTTCCGGGCGGCTGTTGAGGCAATTGACGGCCACGTCGATACGTCCGTCATTGTTCAGATCGCCGAACGCGGCCCCGCGGTGCGGCGCACGCGTCAGCAATCCCTCGCCGGAGATGCTTGCAATATCGGAAAAAGTCAGATCGCGGTTGTTTCGGAACAGGCTGTTCTCCAGTTTGTAGGGGACATGATCGATTTCCTCGGAATTGTCGAGTATCTGGCTGTTCGACGTAAAGATATCTTTCCAGCCGTCGTTATCAAAGTCGTAGATGCCCATCCCCCAGCCCGTCAGTTTCAGCGATCCGCTGGTGAGGCGAGAACTCAGCGAACTGTCTTCGAAGAATCCTTTTCCTTGATTATGGAAGAGCAAGAAGCTGTCTCCGAACATATCCGTCACGACCAGATCCGGTTTGCCATCATTGTCGATATCGCGAAAGTCCGCACCCATTGCGGCCACGCTTTTGCCGTTCTGGTTGTATGCCACTCCTGCGAGAATTCCTGTCTCGGTAAAGGTGCCGTCGCCGTTGTTGTGGAACAGGAAGTTGCGCAGCGTATCGTTGCACACAAAGACATCAACGAAGCCGTCGCCATCGTAGTCTGCAAAAGCCACACCCATTCCCTTGCCAATGTGACCGCCGATTCCGGCCCGCTCGCTCACGTCGGTAAACGTCCCGTCGCCGTTGTTGTGAAAGAGTAGATTCGTTGTGCCTGCATAGCTGGTGGGGGAACAATACGCGCTCTGGCCGCGGTCCATGCACACTACGTCGGTTGCCGGAGACCAGTCCAGGTAGTTGATGACGATGAGATCGAGAAAGCCGTCGTTGTCATAGTCAAACCAGCCGGCAGCGACAGAAAACAGATTAGCCATTCCAGGCCGCACCCGGCGCAACCCGGCTTTCTCGGTCACGTCGGTGAACGTACCGTTGCCGTTATTGTGAAAGAGTTGATACCCATTCGCCCCAGTTACAAATAGATCCTGGTGGCCGTCGTTATCGTAATCGGCAGCCGCGACTCCGATTGAGTAGAACGCGCCCTGCACTCCTGCCGCGGCGGTCACGTCAGTAAACGAGCCATCCCCGTTGTTCCTGTACAGCCGGTTATAAAAACGCGGATCGCTCTTGTCGAAGGAGGGCAACCGCGCGCCGTTGGTGAAATAGAGATCGAGGAGGCCGTCGTTGTTGTAGTCAAAGAGAGCCACACCTCCGGCCATGGTTTCAACTTGATAGCGCCGCGGAGACCAGGAGTTGTCGAGCACAAACGAGATTCCGCTGCGATCGATGGCGTTAACAAAGTTCAGGCGGGGCGCGGCCATGGCAGACGCGGCCATGGAGTTGAGATGTGCTGCGTCCAGGCTCACTAGTCCGGCTGCCGCACCCATACGAAGGAAGTTCCTGCGGTTCAGCAAACTGGTCATGGCTTCCTCCCGGGGCCGGGAGCGGCAAAGGGCACACCACGATTTCCTGCGCCTCTTTCCGCTCCCGCCGGCTCTTCCACCCGCAGGATCCGGTCAGATTGCGGGTGCTCGATCCTCTGCACGGTACCGCTTGGCCATTGGATTTCGATCTGCCGAACCACTGTTTCTTTGCCCAGGCCGAAATGCACACGGCGGTCGCTGGACGACATGAAGCCAACGCTGGTGGTCACATGTTCGTAGAGTGTCCGCCCCGATTCAGTCACCAGCTTCACCTTAGCACCAATCGCGTCGCGGTTACTCACGGTGCCTCTGAGGTCGAGCGTAACCCAATGGTTATGGCTCAGGGCATTATTGAGCAGAATTCTTGGGGGCTGTCCAAGCGAGGTGACGACAAGATCGATTGCACCGTCGTTATTCAAGTCAACGAAGGCCGAACCCCGCTGGTATCCGGGAACGAGAAAGTCGCTGCCCATTTGGCTGGAAACGTCCTCAAAGCGCGTGCCATTGATGTTTCGGAACATCGTGTCGTGTTGTTTGGCGTTCGGGCCCAGGTTATCGACGTCGCCGTTTGCCGAGTAGATATCCTTCCAGCCGTCGTTGTCGAAATCCACGAAGCCAATGCTCCACCCCGAGAAGGCACGGCTAAGACGCGCCACTCCGGTGTCCATCGAAACATCGTCGAAATAGCGCCCGTCACGATTCTTTAATAGCGTGAAGAGCTGGCCGGCTAGATCGTTATAGACGATGTCGACCCAGCCGTCGTTGTCGAAATCCTTGGCATCGGCGCCCATCGACGAGACGGTCGCACCCGCCTGGCCGTAGGCCGCACCGTATAGCAGACCCTGCTCCTTGAAGGTGCCGTCACCCTGGTTGATGAAGAGTGAGTTCGGTTCCGTGTCGTTGGCGATGAATATGTCCATGAGCCCGTCGCCGTTGAAATCAGCGATTGCAATGCCCATGCCCTTGCCCTGCGCCTGCCCCAGCCCCGAGGATTCCGTGACATCGGCAAAATGGCCGTTCCCGAGATTGCGGTAGAGGCGGGGAGAAACGCTCTTGTAAATTCTCGGGCTGCAGTAGGATTCGACATGCTGCTCCTGCCGACCTTCACGCGCAGGCGCCATCGCATCGCCTAAGCCGCAACGCTTGTCAGTTTCAGGCGTCCACACCGTGTAGTTGGAAACGATCAAGTCCAGCAGGCCATCATTGTCAAAGTCGAACCACGCTGCGCCAACGCTGAGCAGGTTTTGGGGCTTTTGATCGAGGCCCGAGCCGACAGTAACATCGGTGAATGTGCCATCCCCGTTATTGTGATACAGAGTGTTTCTTCCCGCGCTGGCGATGAAGATATCCTCGTTGCCGTCATTGTCGTAGTCACCCACGGCCACGCCAAAACTGTATCCGAGATTCTCACCACTCAAGCCAGCCTTGGCCGTAACATCCTCAAATGTCCCGTCTCCGCGGTTGCGCAAGAGAACGTTGTAAAAGGCCGGAGTCGTCTTACGCAACTCAGGCAGTTTGGCGCCATTGGTAAAGAACAGGTCCATATTGCCGTCGTTGTCGTAGTCGATCACCGCGACTCCACCGCACATCGGCTGAGGAAAGTATTTTCTGCCGGTGAAATCGTTGTTGGTGATGTACCCGATGTGACTCTGCGGAGCAATATTTCTGAACCATGGCCGCGCCGTGCCTGGCTCCTGCGCCTGTGCGGAAACAGCGAGGAAAACGAAGGCCAGCAGCATCAGGGCGGACACCGGGACGATTAAACGCGGCATTTGGCCGAACGGCTTGTGCTCGGAACTGAACACATGATTCTCCACTTCTCACCGACACGACGGGCTCTTACGGTAGTCGCCAGGAGTAAGCTGAAGTAGCCGCCGGAAGATAAGCCCAAAGTAGCTTTGATCGTTGAATCCGACTTCTCCCCCGACAGCCGCAATCGGTAAGTCAGTCGACGCGAGGAGGGTCTGCGCTTTAGTAATCCGTTAGTGATTGAGATACGTGTCGAACGATTGACCGGTAACTTATCTCGACTCGACATTGCCTTTTAATTCCCTACTGTTCCCTAACCATCAACAGCGACCAAGGCGCGATATGGCGTATGATATGCAGCGCTCCGCTGCCATCCGCATAGATCATTTCCTTTTTCGAAGCCCAGGCCGCCTTTTGCAGCTCGACGGTCCGATCGCGCGTTGGCGGTTCAGGCCGGTCCGTTCCCAAGCTGCGAGAGTGTTTCCACTCTCGGCATCCGCGATTCAACCAAGAATCAGGCACCGGGCCGCAGACCAGTTAGCGTCATGTCGAATTGGCGCTCGCGTCCAATTGCCGCCAGCGTGTCTGCCTCCTCGATTGTCGCGCTGGATGGGACGACATAGCTGACTTCTGCAGGATAATTGTAAATCAGCGCAGCCCACCTCCCGGTAGTACTTTCACGGGTAGCGACAGCACCATCCACCCTGGCAAGGACTTCGCTTCCAAGGGAGTTAGGCATACGACAGGCATGAAATGCCGGTTTGGGAATGCCCTGATAATTGACGAGCCCGCTCTGCGTGGATTTTGGACGGGAACTCAGACTCAGTGTTTTGATTTGTACAGGGTCACCGCGACGGCTCTCGAGCAAGTGGATCCACATCTGTGCGTCGGCGGCCCTGCAACCAGCAACTTCTATCTCGACCCGGAGGTCTTGAAAAAGGGTATTGCTGCCAAGGTGGATCTCCAGTCCCTGCTTTGGCATCCAATCTGGATCGACGAGATCCTTCGCTGCTTTCACAAGAACAACCTGCCGGTGGATTTTATATCCACACACCCCTATCCCATGGATTTCAAAGCCAACGGTCGCCTCATGCACCGCAGCGTAAATTCCACTCGAGACGGCCTCGAGTTGCTTCGCAAATTGGTCGCGGCCGGCTTACTTGAAACGCCACGGAGCTTGTGGTCGAGCCGTTCACGTTGCGAAGCGATTCACTTTATGGCCGATCTCTCGAACAAAGAGGCGCGTCAGCAGTGCTCGTGAGTGTGCTATGTTGGGATGTTCTTTACGTGCAAGGAGTAATTGGCCGCCAAATAATGCAAAGACCATCTCTCGATCATAGGGAAAGGCCTGAGAATGTACTTCTTCCATTTATCGAAGCGAATGTTTTCAAGGACAGGTTGTATCGTTCTGCTGCTAATTATCGCATGGACGCATCAGGCGCATGGCGCGAACGCGATTGACCGAAAAGCTGCAGAAATGGCGCCCATAGCAGAACTCGCGCACAGAGTTGTCCCATGGATGGACGACAAGTTCGTGCTGATCCGAATTCCGAAGGAAGATGGCCTGGACGTATTCGAGCTGCGCACCGAAGGCGGCAAGCTGGTGATTCGCGCATCCGATCCGGCGAGCGCGGCAATGGGACTTAACTACTATTTGAAGTACTACTGCCACCGCTCCATGTCGCTTGTCGGCAGTAATCTTGCACCGGTAAAGGTTCTTCCAGCGCTGGCGGCGCCCGTTCGCCGCACGTCGCGCTTCAAGTATCGATATTTTCTGAATTACTGCACCTTCAACTACACGATGTCGTTTGCGGACTGGTCCGAGTGGGAGCGCGAGCTGGACTGGATGGCTCTGAACGGCATCAACCTGGCACTTGCGACCAATGGGACGGAAGCGATATGGCAGAACACGCTTCGCCGAATGGGCTTCAACGATAGCGAGATCCTCAAGTTTATTCCGGGCCCGGCGTACACGGCCTGGTGGCTGATGGGAAACTTCGAAGGTTGGGGCGGGCCGGTCACGCAGAAGATGATCGACGATCGCGTGGCGCTCCAGAAGAAAATCCTGGCGCGGATGCGCGAGCTGGGGATCGAGCCGGTCATGCAGGGATTTTATGGCATGGTGCCGGCTTCTTTGGCGGAGAAGTTTCCGAATGCGCGCATCGTGGACCAAGGCATCTGGGGCGGATTTCGCAGGCCGAGTATATTGCTGTCGTCGGATCCGCTGTTTGCACAGATGGCTTCAATTTACTACGAGGAAATGGGGAAACTGTACGGGCCGGCGCGGTTTTACGGCGGCGATCTTTTCCATGAAGGCGGAATCACCGGGGGACTCGATCTCGCGCCTCTCGGCCGGGGCGTTCAGCAGGCAATGCTGAAAGCGAATCCAGATGCGGTCTGGCTGCTGCAGGGCTGGCAGGAAAATCCCAAGCAGGGGGTGCTGGACGGGCTTTCGCCGGCACATGTGTTGATCCTCAACATGGAGAGTAACGATTGGGAGAAGAGAAAGGGCTTCGGTGGGCTGCCGTGGGTTTGGGGAGTAATCGTCAACTATGGCGACAACACAGGAATCTACGGCGACCTTCCGCGAATTGCATCCGAGCCGGCTCGAGCGATAAACGGACCCTATAGCGCCAGCATGGCGGGCGTGGGTGCGCTGATGGAGGGGACGAATAACAACCCAGTCGTGTACGAGCTCTTATTCGATGCTGCATGGAGAAATGAAGCTGTCGATTTAAGCGAGTGGATTCGTGAATACGTGAAATACCGGTATGGCGACGACATCCCGGAACTGGAACACGCCTGGCAGATGCTCCTTGAAACGGCTTACAAGCAAGGTGACCGTGCGGAACCTGTTTTCTGCGCCCGTCCGTCGTTGGATCTAAAAAGCGTGTCAACCTGGGGCACAACCAAGATCGTATACGATCCCGGGAAGTTGGAGGAGGCGGCGCGTGAGTTTCTGAAAGCCGGCGATCGGTTGAGAAACAACGATGCTTATCAATATGACGCCGTGAATCTTGTGCGGCAAGTGCTCTCCAATCGCGGCCTGAAGGCGTATGACCGGATGATCGCTGCCTATCGCGCCAAAGATGTTGAGGGGTTCGAGCGCACTTCGCAGGATTTCCTGAGCCTCTTGCGCGCGGAGGATTCGCTCATGAGCACTCGACGCGAGTTTCTGTTGGGAACGTGGCTTGCGGCGGCAAAGGCCATGGGACATACGGAAGAAGAAAAGAAGCTGTGTGAAAGGAACGCACGCGCGCAGATCACCTATTGGGGGCCGGACAGTCCGGCGGCCGCGGCGCGTGACTATGCCTATAAAGAATGGTCGGGCCTGCTCGAGGACTTCTATCGTCCGCGCTGGGAGATGTTCATCGACGATCTCGATGCTCGCCTCCATGGAGAACCAGGCCACGAAATCGACTATTTCGGGTTCGAAAAGAAATGGACGGAAGAGCTTCGAGACTTTCCGGCCGAACCCTCCGGAGATCCGGTCTACGCCGCCCGGACAGCCTTCAAATTGGCGACGAATCCTTAAGGTGAAGGTTTGCGCGAGTTCCCATATCAAACCGCGCGGGATTCCACTCAAGAAACGAGACGTTCATCGAGAACCATCGATCAGATCCCCGTATGTCTCGGGCCTGCGCTCCTGAATGACGAGACTCTTGGGCTCGCCATCGGCGGGGCCCACGGAGAGCCACCACTGACGTGTCTCTTTGTTCAGGTCGATGTCTGCCGCGGCCAGGCCGTCGGTAGTATCGGCCACTACTTCTCCGTCCGGATCGATAATGCGGCTGTCGCGGCCTTCGCTGGTTGCCGCTACGAGATAGACGCCGTTATCCAGTGCGCGAGCTCGCGAAGTAACATCCCAGTGCCGCGCCCCCGGGTCGCCGGCGATCGGCAGAAAAACGATCTCCGCTCCCTTAAGGCGCAGGATTCGCATCGGCTCGGGGAAAAAATAATCCCAGCAGATCAGGATGCCGATGCGACCGAAGTCTGTATCGAAAACCGGGTAGTCATTTCCGGGGGTTTCGCCATCCTCAACTTCTGCAAGAGGAGGGTGCGTCTTCCTGTACTTTCCCGCAACTTGTCCGTGGCGATCGATCAGCACCGCGGTGTTGTATGTCTTCTCGCCCTCGAGTTCCAGCATGCCGGCGATGATGTACATGTGGTACTGCCGCGCTTTTCGCCCAAGCGCGTCGGTTAACGGGCCCGGAATCGGCTCCGAGCGGTCGTGGAGCGTCCCATTCACGACGCGCTCGGTAAAAGTTTCGGTCAGAAGAACTACATCGGGCTTCTCGCGTCCGGCTTGATCCAGCACGTCCGCCATGAGTTTCATGTTGGCTTCGATCGTGCGATCGGGCGATGGATCGATCCTTGTGGTCACCACCCGCACCTTGCGCGGCGCCGGCTGGTTAATTTCAACGAGACTTGGACTCCTGAAGCTGACCGATCCTTCGGCCGTCCAGCGCAGCCAAAGCTCGATGGTTACGCCGGATGCCTGTTCAGGAGCGCGGAAAGTGCGAGAGGCGCGCCGCCAGCCGTTTTCTGCGGGAGAAATCTTATCCACGTAGTCGCGCTGAACCGGGTGCCCATCCGGCGCTTTCCACGACAACATAACTCCTACGCTACTGCGTTCGCTCACGATGTGCTTCGGTTCGTACAAAACCTCGAATCGGTAGAAGTGACCGGAGGTAACCCCGATTTCTTTCGAACGCCATTTGCCGAACGAGCTGAAATCAACCGCGGTCAGTTGGAGTGCCCTAATGCCGTTGACGTTCAGCAGCTCAGCACGCGGCTCCAAGTCAGGACGCGGAGACCAGAGTCGCCAGGAGGTGGGTTTGCCAGACTCATCAACCCTGAATTCGGGGTTTGGAATTAAATTCGCCGGCGCCTGCGCAAACGCAGTTACGCAGCAAACACAAGCGACCCAAAGAAGCCGATGAATACTCACTCTTGGGCACCCTGGCCTGAGTGGTATCGCTGCGGAAGGTACCAGCACGCTGATCTGGCCGTCATGCAACATAACTGCCCTTTCATTCATCGCAACGTTATTTGACACGGAGAAGATTATCATTGTCGTCGCAGTAAGTCGTGTTCAAGATCTGTACCAATCAAAGTTCTCTGGAACAAGCCAGGCTCAGACCCCAGGAACCATTCCTTGGGAGATAAGGCATCATCATTGTGATGCCGCAGTGTCGTCGGGTGAGCGAACTGAAAATAACAGACGTTCCATCGACGATACCAGCTGATCAGAACCCGATTTCTCTTCAGTGATCCGTTCTATCTGGTTCGCTTCCTCAATAGCCTTGTTCTTATCGCCCAGGTCAAGGTAAGCTGTGCGCAAGAGATTGTGCGCACGCACCAGCGTTGGTTGAAGACGTACTGCCATTTGCAGCTCTTCTGCGGCTGCCTTGTAGTCCTTTCCATCCAGCGAAATCTGCCCAGCGAGCGCATGGATTGCGGCATCATCGGGATTCAAAGCGATCGCCTGGGAGATAGCTTTGCGCGCCTCCGCGAGATCTTCAGGAGTTATCTCCGTGATGGCCAGGGCGTCATAATAGTAAGCGTCAGCTTGTCGAGCTCCCAGGGAGATCGCCATGTCGAGCATCGATTTGGCTTCATCCGGCTTATGCACGAACTGGCTTTCCAGGATAATGCCATTCACCAGATAGGCCAGGTTCCATTCCGGCCAGCGGGACTCAATCTGCGCCAGCACGTCGAGAGCTTCATCGTACCGCCTCACCAATGTGAGAGCTATTGCACGAGTCATCCACAGCTCCGCAGCGTCCGGCACCAGGCGGGTGGCCTGCGCCAGCAGATCCGCGGCTTGTTCGCGGTCATGATGTTTGATTAGAAACTCCGCAGCCTGGAAGTACATGTCGGCACGCGTAGGGGAAGAGCGAATACCGCGATTCAGCGAGTCGGCGGCCTCGGTCGTCTTGCCCATCGAATCCAGAATTTGAGCGCGAAGCAGGAAATAGTCCCCGTCGCGCTTGCCGGCAGGGATCTCGTCCAGTTTTTCCAGCCCGGCTTCGGCGCCGACGGAATGAAACAGAGCAATGACCAAATCAAGTCCCGCATCCGGAGTCTTCTGAAGGAACTCCACCGCCAGCTGATACTGTTCGTGTTGCACTAACGCCTTGCCACAATCGCGCAAGACGTCGCTATAGGCCCCCTCCGCAAGAATTGACTGAAACACACCGGTGGCTTCATTCGTATTTCCATCATCGAGCAGAGTCTTTGCCAGCCGAGCCTTGAGGACGACATCGTTGGGGTTTGAAGCAACTGCCGAACGAATAGATTCGAGATACCTGGCATTCTGTTGTTCCGGGGAGAGATCGAGAAAATCAAACAGTCCCTTCCGCGGGTGATGCCCGCCATTAATGGCGACCCCCTTTAGATCGGCCGCGACGGCGTTGAGCTCGTCAGTGCGGCCAAGTTTTTGCAGAGCCTTGCTGTAATGCCACAATAGTGTGGAATCGTGCGGCGCCAGATCGGTTGCTTCTTTCAACACCAGGGCAGCATCCTGGGCGCGTCCCTGCCTTAAGTAAATCTGGCCTTCCCAGTCCAACAGCCGGGGATTCCTGGAGTCGGTTTTCGAAAGTCGAAGGAGGTCTTCGAGTGAGAGCTCGAGCTTATCTTGTTGAAAATTGAGCACCGCACGGGTATAGCGTGCCTGTACGAGTCCTGGATTCAGCGCCAGTATTTTGTCCAAGCGGGTTAGAGCCTTTTCCGGGCTGCCGGAGGCTTCGCCGATCGCCAGTTCGTATTGGCCTTGCGGATCGTTAGGGTGTTTTAGCACGTATTGCTCGAGCTCGGGAATCCCCTCTGTAAGCCGGCCCGCACGCACCTGGCAGAACCCATGTTCACGACGGGCAATGTCATCTGCCGGACGCAGTTTCAGATATTTTTCGTAGGTGTCAGCGGTCTCATCGTAGAATTCAAGCTCCTCAGTAGCATGAGCCAGAAGCAAGAGCACATCTGTGCGATCCGGAGCTGAGTGTGCTGCACGGTACAGGAGACTGGCTGCCGCTATAAAGTCTTTGTTCGCTATTAACAGTTGGCCATACGCATAGAGAGCGTCCGGGTCATTGGGTTTCATCCCGAGTGCTGCATCGAAGGCTTGCTGTGCCCGCTGCAAATCCCCGGCACGCCTCGCCGCCACTGCGAGATTGTAGAGAACGTCGAAGTTCGTGGGATCGGACTTCAGTGCCTCGCTGAACGAGCTTTCCGCAGGGGCATATTGCTTGCACTGGGCATAGGCCATCCCAATCGAAAAGCTGAAGGTTGAGTCTTGGCCGGTCTTCTGTTTTAGTTCCTCCAGCTTCTTGCCAGCCGCATCGCATTTGCCGGTCAGCACCAACGCTTGCGCCATCAACAGCTGCGCAACCGGTTCAGCCTGGTCAGCGGCTTCAAGATGCGCAAGATAGCCAAGCGCTGTTGTGCCGCGCCCTGCTCGCACGCTCATCTGCGCTAACTGGAGGTTCGCGTTGCCATGATGCGGATCGATGGCCACCACGGACAGGAAACTTTGCCGGGCCTTCTGCGGGCTGCCTGCCGCAAGGTAGTGATTGCCCAGGTTGTTCAGGACTGGCGCGGATCGCGGAGAGATTTTGAGGGCGCGGGTGTAAAACTCTTCCGCCTCGGGATAACGCCCTTCCGAGTCAAGAACCACCGCGATCAGGCTCAATGCGGAGAAATCCCCAGGATGGGACTGCAGGATGGACCTGAGTGTACCTTCAGCCTCGGCAGTGCGGCCTTGCTGGAACTCCTGCGCAGCCTTTTCGTATACCGATTCGGGAGGCGTGACTTGGCCCGCAGCGATACAACAGAAGCCCACAAGGAGCACAGCATAAAAAGCTGTCTTCCATGGCCGCACGACAGAGATGCTTTCCCGAGACAAAATAGACGCCTGCTCCTGGTTGCGCCCCAAGGCAAATGGGGGCTCCCAATGGGAGCCCCCAAGTGGGAAGGGTTGATGTTTGTTAGAAGTATAGCTTCCCTGCAATCTGTACCTGGCGCGGAAGGTTCGCCTGGCAGGTCACGGTTCCAAACGAGGAGCCGGACCCGACGGTAGCGTTTGGACCACAGAACTGGGGGTGGTTGAGTGCGTTGAACGATTCCAGCCGGAACTCAAGGTACGATCCTTCACGGACCGGGTCCAGGTTAAATTGCTTGAACATGGATAGTGTCGCGTTGGCCGTACCGGGAGTGTTCACTTTCAAGGTTCTTGGCGCGTTTCCGAGCGTGTAGGGCGTCGGAACCTGGAAGATGCTTTCGTCGGTGAAATACTGGTTAAGCCAACCGCTATTGTGATTGCGTTTGGGAGAGCCAGTCAGGTACGGCCTCTGGCCGAAGGTGGGCAGCGCCTGTCCTCCCGACAGTCCCAGCATAATCGGCTGGCCATTATCGAAGCGCCAGATTCCGTTTGTCTGCCAACCCCCGAGGAACGCGTTCACAATTGGGTTCGCTTTTGCCCCAAACTGCTGTCCACGGCCGAACGGCAACTTGTAAATGTAGCTGAACTGGAAGGTCTGCGGAATATTGAATTGCGAGAGACTGCGCTCCAACTTCAGGCGGTTCGGATCGAGAATGTTGGAGCTGGACCCACCAAGGAAGCTGCCTCCATTGCCCGCCTCGCTGGCTTCGTCCATTGACTTCGACCACACATAGGTGACCAGGAATTGCAGCCCATTGCTCATCCGCTTCTGAGCGCTCAACTGGAGTGCATTGTAATTGGAGTTCGCCCAGGGCACATTCAGATACTCGAAGGCGTCGAACTCCGGATACGGCAACTGGAGCTTGTACGCCGGTATTGTCGACGTGGCAAGGTCACTGTTGGGATTGACTGAGGCAATTGCGCTGGCGTAGGGATTGGGTACATACGTCAGCATGTCAGCGACCTGGGCTGGGGTACTGCCTACCACGCTCTCCGGCAGGTGGTTCATGTTGTAGTCGCCTGAGATGCCGAAGTAGAGGTGGGTTCCCTTCTTTCCAACGTAGTTGGCCTCGGCCAGCATGTTCCACGGCAGCGTACGCTGGACTCCCAAGCTCCAGGACTGTTCGTACGGTGTCGAGTTCATCTTCTTAACCGGTCCCAACGCGCTGGAGCCTACATCGGTTAACGTTCCCAGTTTGTTGCCTGTCACCGGGAGGATACTTGTCCCCGATGCTGACCCACCGGTCCCCGGGAAGGGGTTCCTCAGCATTCCCCAGGGCGTGGCATTATCGTAATCGCTCGACTGCCAGCCGGTTTTCTGGTCATAGCCCTGAACGTCAATGACATCGGCGTTTGCCGACGCGGCCGAGACATCAAAATAGATGCCGTAGCCGGCTCTCACCACCGTCTTATCGTCCAAACTGTACGCCAGCCCGACTCGGGGTTGGAAATTCTTGAAATTGGTATCGTAATTCGACTTATGCTGCGAGCTGGCGAACTCCACTGCGCCCGTCAGCGCCGGATACCCGGCGGGAGCCTGCAAGGGTGAAGCGGCCTTCGGGTCAAGCCAGTTGAGTTCGTTATTCCTTTCCGTTGCAGGCATCGTCAGGTCGTAACGAAGCCCGGCGTTGATAGTCAGCTTGGGGCTGACGTGGAAGTTATCCTGCGCGAAACCGGCCCAGGCAGCGTTCTGGGTAAACATAAAGGCCGGAATCTCATATTGTCCCCAGCCACCCACCGATGTCGCCATCAGGAACGATGCCATGGCATCGCCACCGCCCCACCAGGGGTACTGCGATGTGCCTTGGTAACCGTAGTTGTAAAGGCCGGCCGGGGTGCCCGGCTGCCCATTGCCGAACTGGTGAAACCGGAATTCGCCGCCAACCTTCAGCTCGTGGCGGCCCTGCAAGCGGCTCAACGTGGCCAGCACGTCGTGCGTGGTCTGCCCGTCTTTCAGGTACGACCAGGCTTGGCTTCCAACGCTAATGCCACCAGTGCCCCCCACAGTCCCGTAAGTATCGCTAATGTAGATGGAGGGATACTGATGCACTTTATCGGTCGTTCCTGACTCGGAGTCGATGTACCCGGGCATCCCCAGGTCGGCTACAGGATCTATCCCAGGGAAGTCGCCGGCGATGGTGTGGAGGAATCGGGCGGTGCGAGTCAGGCCATAGGTGAAGCTGAGCATCGTTGTACCGCTGAAGACATGGTTATAGTTCAGGGAAAAAAGATGCGCCGTGGAGTCTTCCGGTCCCTGAGTACACGGATCGCCCTTGTCGCCGGGGAAGCAATAGGGGTTTTCCAGATGGGTTTTTCTATGCGAATACCGCCCGCTCAACATATCCCGATCGCTGAAGTGCTGATCGATCTTCAGATCCCACTGGTCGTTGTTGGTGACATTGACGCCGTTCGAAAAGTAATTGAAGTAAGGGTTGTAATTCGGCCCGGGATTCCCGTTGCTATCGACGCCATAGTTTGGCTTGGGGTAAAGAGCCATGAGCTTCGATGCCACCGGATCGATGGTGTTGCCCGCGCCTGGCGCCAATTGGTAAACGGTGCCATCGAGCTTTGGATTGCCCGGGCTGGTGTAGGCAGCTATATTGTTATTCGGAATAAAGTTGGAGCGCACAGGCCCACCGGCGCTCGCGCTGTAGACTCCGGTGTAAGGATCCCAGAGCTGACCGGCCGCATTGGAGCACTGGCCATTAATGAACGTTGCGCCCGGCGCCGGGCCGTGGGGGCCGTCCCCGCCGCAGAGCTCGCTGAAATCTCCCCCCTTCTCCGCCGCGCTCGGGACTCCCATAAGGGTAGAACTCAGCGCGTGTTCTCGCGTTCCCTCATAGTCGAAAAAGAAGAATGTCCGGTTCTTGAGGACCGGGCCGCCGAAGGTTCCGCCGAAGATGTTCTCGTGCAGTCCCGGCAGCGGGATGTGGGCCTGATCGGCGAAATAGTTATTGGCATCGAGCTTGTCATTGCGCAGGAACTCGAAGAGGTTGCCGTGGAACTTATTGGTGCCGGAGCGGGTGATCAGGTTGGTGACGGTCGCGCCTGTGAAGCCGTATTCGGCGCTGAAGTTCGTCTGCTGCACTTTGAATTCCTGCACCGCGTCGACCGAGGGGGTATAGGCCGTAAACTCACCCAGGCCTCCCGAAATCATTTCGTTGGTTGTAATGCCGTCGATAAGCACATCCGAGGTGCCATTGCGGCTGCCATCGGAAATAAAGTTATTTGAAGTAAGAAATGGAGCGACCACAACCTGGTTGTTTCCGTACGTAGTGCCTGGCGGCTGGCTGACGCCGGGGGTGAGGTATGCCAGATCGAGCGGCGAGCGGTTAATGAGCGGCATATCGTTCACGTACTCGCGATCGATGGTCTGACCGGTCACCGCGTCGGCGGTATCAATAGATAGCTGATTGGCCGTAACCGTGACGGTCTCGTTTACGCCGCCCACTTTCAGATCGAAGTTGACCTCTATATTGTCCGCGACGTTGATTGTGATCCCCGTCTTGTTTTGCGATTGGAAACCCGAGGCGCTGATGCCGAGATCGTAAACGCCTGGCTGGACGGCGGGGAAGGCATAGAGCCCCCTTCCGTCAGTCGGGGCCGTACGAACTACCCCTGTAGCCTCATTCGTCAATTTCAATGCCGCGTTTGGAACGACAGATCCGGTGTTATCGCGCACCGTGCCGGAGACGTCCGCGTTTTGCGCCGCGAGAGGCAGCGCGAATAACATCAACAGGGCACAACTGACAACGAGTCCGATCGCAACTCCCTTGCCACGCCCGGCGACGGATCTTTCGGCATTGCGATGATTGTTGAGCATCGCTTCTGCCAATGTCGATCCAACATTTTCGTTCCTCAGGCCCCACCTGAAGAATGGGTAACGCTTTGTCATTCGATTGCTCCTTCCCGTAATTGATCGGTTGCCCCCATCGGAATTGGATTGCTCTTGCAGGCGGAGTGTGGAACTCGAAAACTCCGCGCATCTACACAGTCAGCAGGCCCCGGGTCTTTTTCCTTTCCTTGTACTTGGCGAAACTAAAGAACCCGCGAGGCCCCAACATATGCAATTCGGTCATCGAGTCCATCTTGTTGCCGGCCGGGTAAAAAGCCGAGCTGTGGCCGAGACTGAATCGCAGCTTTGTCATTACGTATAATGTCTATACTATAAGATGAGTAGATCAGTCAACAAAATAAAATAGGGTTTTTTTATCTTGGCTTGGCCTGCTTGCCGGGCCTGGCACACAGTCACAGCATAGGTGGGCGCTGGAATCGGGACCGATTCCAGATGGGCAAGCGCCTTCGGACCGGTCCGCCGGCCTCTACTCGCCC
>Ga0326727_10007647_pt1 | contig 28318 bp, 25 predicted proteins | sample MB2enrmetagenome_FD_207643 | JGI IMG/M metagenome (GOLD analysis project Ga0326727, IMG submission 207643) | Lab enriched peat soil microbial communities from McLean, Ithaca, NY, United States - MB29MY | ecosystem: Environmental > Terrestrial > Soil > Wetlands > Peat | place: USA: New York... | reverse complement strand
ACTGCTTGCTGAACTGCTCCTCCTTGGCCGCCCGCTCCAGGTTCACCAGCATGATGACGAACAGAAACAGGACCATGATGCCGCCCGCGTACACCACGATCTGAACGCCGGCTACAAACGGGGCGTACAGCATGAGATAGAGTCCAGCCAACGACAACAAAGTCATGATTAAGGAAAGCGCCGAGCGCACCGCGTTGCGGCAGGTGATCACCAGGATGGCGCTAACAATCGCGATCGCTGACAGGAGATAGAAGAAGAAGGGCGTCGCCACCGGCGCCATGGCCGGGGGGGCGGCGGCGGCCGCGAAACACGAAAGGAAAGCCGCAAACAGATTCATCGCTTATACACCGTGGGCTCCAAGCCCTTTTCCAGCCGCTGCCGGTCGAAGACGAATTCGCGGCTATAGGTTGCCAATTCAAAGTCTTGCGAAAGCTCCAGGCAATCGGTCGGGCAGGCCTCCTCGCACAAACCGCAAAACATGCACCGGCTGACGTCGATCGTCCAGGAGGTCACTTCTTTACGTTTGGTGGTGGGATTGCGTTCGCTTTTCACCACGATCAAATGCTCCGGACAGGCGCCGGCGCATAGGTCGCAGGCGATGCACAGGCTCTCCCGGGTATCCGGATTGACATTCAACCGCGGCAAGCCCCGGTAACGATCGGCGATCGCGGGACGCTCCAGAGGATACTGCTCCGTGCAGATTTCCTTAGGATCCTGGTTTTGAAAGGTGACCGAAAGACCCTTGATCAGATCGACGAAAAAAATCTTACTCAACCGCGGCCCCAGACTCACAGCAGTACCCCCAGGATGGCAGTCACGATCAATACCCCCAAGCCGACCGGCAGCAACACCTTCCAGCCCACCTTCATTAACTGGTCGAAGCGATACCGCGGGAAGGTGGCCCGATACCACACGTACAGGTACATGAATACCGCCACCTTCATGGCGAACCAGAAGACATCCTGCACTCGATCGCGCACCGGCGGAGCCAATAACACCAGGCCAACCAGGCCCAGCAACGCCCCCAACACGGCTAGCCCCGCGGTCTGGATCCGGAACACGGGAAGCTTCGGCATGCGGGCTACGGCAACAAAACAGACCAGCGCCAGGAAGAAGAAAATCAGTGCGGGCAGCAGGGAGCAGGCAAAATCCACCGCCCCGCCTTGCCAGTAGTGCGGAATCGTGATTGCGGGCCCGTGCACGGTAGCCAGCGGCCGCAACCATCCGCCCAGCCAGAGGGCGACGGCAATCGAGGAGACCGCCACCATGGCGGAATACTCGGCCAGCATGAACAACGACCAGCGGAATCCGCTGTACTCGGTATGGAAACCGGCCACCAACTCCGATTCCGCCTCCGGCAGATCGAAGGGGGCGCGATTGGTTTCCGCCACCATGGCGATGGCAAATATCACGAAGGCGATCAGCCCCAGCGGGAAAAACTTGAAGATGAACCAGGTCCCTTGTGCCTCTTGCGCCTGCACGATGCCGATCATGCTCAAAGTGCCCACGCCTTGCGCAACATCTTTGGTCACGCCATAGATACCCGCTCCATGCAAACTGGTCATGAGGACCGCCGAAACAATCGCCAGTCCCATGGCCACTTCGTATGACACCATTTGCGCACTGGAGCGCAGAGAACCCATCAGGGGATAGTGAGAGTTGGAAGCCCAGCCCGCCATCACGATGCCCAGCACACCCAGCGAGGAGACTCCCAACATGAACAATATTCCGATATTCATGTCAGTCACGGCATGGGTGCGTCCGAACGGCACCACCAGGAACGTAGTCCATGCGGTAACGACCACCACCACCGGCGCCAGCCAGAAGACCAGTTTGTCGGCCTCGGCCGGCAGGATGTCTTCTTTGGTCAGCAGCTTGAGGGCATCGGCGAAAGGTTGCAGCAGCCCATGCGGGCCTACCCTCATCGGACCCAAGCGGACCTGCATGTGCGCCATGGCCTTGCGCTCGATCCAGTTCATGGACAGCACCACCAGCGACACGCCCAGGATCACCACCAGCACATAGACCGTGGCCCAAACATAGTTGCCGGCTTCGCCGGGAGTTACAGGTTGACTGAGATAGCTCGAGACGTATTGCAACATTTAGCGGTCAACCTCGCCCAAAACAATATCCAGCGTGCCGATCACAGCCACCACATCGGCGACCAGCTGGCCCCGCACCATCACGTCCAAAGCCTGCAGATTCACGAAAGACGGCGGCCGCACGCGCACCCGGTACGGCTGGGTGGAGCCGTCGCTCACTACGAAATAGCCCAGCTCGCCCTTGGGCGCTTCGATGGAGACGTAGACTTCTCCCACCGGCGGTTTGAGGATCTTCGGGATCTTGGCCATGATGGGGCCCGCAGGCAACCCGGCCACCGCCTGGCGGATGATGCGCAGCGATTGCCGCATCTCGGCGATCCGCACCAGGTATCGGTCGTAAGTATCGCCGTTCTGGCCGACGGGAATATCGAATTCGAATTTGTCGTAACCGGAGTAGGGCTGCACTTTGCGCAAGTCCCATTTGACTCCGCTGGCGCGCAGCACCGGGCCGGTAACGCCCAGGGCGATACAATCCGGGCCGTTGATCACGCCTACGTTCCGGGTGCGCTCGACCCAGATCCGGTTGGTGGTCAGCAACTGCTCGTATTCGGCGATTTTCGGTTCCACGAAATCGCAGAAGGCCAATACCTCCTGCTCCATACCTTCGTAGGTCTCGTACATGCATCCGCCGATGCGGAAAGCATGGGTGGTCAGGCGCGCCCCGCAATATTTCTCGAAGATCTTAAGAATTTCTTCGCGATCCCGGAAGGTATAGAAGAGCGGGGTTATGGCGCCGATATCGAGCGCGTGCGTCCCCAGCCACAGCATGTGGCTGGCCAGGCGATTCAATTCCGTCAAGATCACGCGGATATACTGGGCCCGGGGCGGCGCTTCCGTATTCAACAGTTTCTCGATTGCCAGGCAGTATCCCAGGCCATTGGAGACGGCCGCCACGTAATCCATGCGGTCCACATAAGGATTGAACATGGCATAGGTGCGGTTCTCGGCAATTTTCTCCACGCCGCGGTGCAAGTAGCCGATGACACACTCGCTGCCCAACACCTTCTCCCCGTCCAGCTTGAGAATCACGCGCAAGACCCCGTGGGTCGAGGGATGTTGTGGGCCCATGTTCAGGACCAGTTCCGTGGAATCCAGGAAAGTCCGGTTGTCTAAATCCACATGCGATGTCATTGGCCGCTCTCGATCCCGAGGTTCGCCTGTACCCATTCCTTGTCCTGCTGGAGAATGCTGTAGTCCTTGCGCAGGGGAAATCCCTTCCAGCCATCCGGCAGCAGGATACGGCGCAGGTCGGGATGGCCTTCGAAAGCAGTTCCGAACATGTCGTAGCACTCGCGTTCCAGCCAGTTAGCCGCCGGCCATAGTGCCACCACGCTGGGCGCCGGTTCCCCCTCCTTGATTTGCGTCTTCACCCGCATTCGCTGGTTGCGGCTGAAGGAATACAGGATCCACACAATTTCAAATTGCAGTTCTTTTTTGGGATAGTGCACCGCCGTCAGGTCCACACAGTAGTCGAATCGCTCTTCGTTGCGCAGGATCTGGAGCACTTCGACGGCGTAAGCGCGCTCTACCAGTAGATAATTCTGCCCGAGATATGTACTGGCTTCCTTGATCGCCGAACCAAAACGGCTTTTCAAGCCATCGGGTAAAGGGCCAGTCCAGGGTTCGGGCGCCGGCCCGGCCGGCTTAGCGGGAGCGGCGGGTTTCGCCGGTTGCGCCGGAGTGGTTGCCGCAGGCTTGGCGGGCGCAGCCGCAGCTGGCTTGGCCGGCGCCGCGGGCGTGCCCGCTGAAGTTCCCCCCGGCTTCTCTGCCCCCGGGGGAGTTGAAGGGTTGGCTTTTGTATCCTCAGACATAGCGAACTTATTCAGGGACCAATACTCCCTGGAATCTCTAAATTTCTTAGGAACTAAGGCTTCTCTTCAAGCCAGGGGCGGTTTCGTCGGATGGTCGGACGGGGCCGGCTACTAAATCCACTCCAAAGCTCCCTTCTTCCAGATCCAGACGTACCCCACTACCAGAATTCCCAAAAACACCAGCATCTCTATCAAACCGAACAGGTTCAGCGCCTTGTACTGCACCGCCCATGGAAACAAAAAAATGGTCTCCACATCGAAGACCACGAAGAGAATGGCAATGATATAAAAGCGCACGGTGTAACGGCCGCGCGCGCTGCCTATAGGCGTTATGCCGCACTCATACGGCATCAGCTTGGCTTTCTCAGGCTTGGCGGGACGGATCAGTTTCGCAATGGCCAGCGTTACCACTGGAACGGCCAGGGCAAAAACGATCATGATAAATATAGGTACGTAATTCCGAGGCATGTTCCCTCTGGAAGCACCGGCACTCCCCCACAGCCGGGCTCCGGATCTGCAACTTGGAAATAATCATACTACGCCTTTGCGTGATCTCCGTTCAAGCAACAAGCGAGGCAGAGCCGCTGCCAACATAGGTGGCGGCGGCGAGATGCAGGCCACAATGAGTTACTTACCCCTTCCCGAACTGATCCTAAGGACATTTTCTGCCGATAAGCTCTGTGGTACCTCTACGCCCGGGGAATTCCTCGACTCGGGGCGGAAATTCGGATGCTGCAGGGAAAGGCGGCCTCATCATGGCTTGGTTCGCGAATCTCTCTATGCGCCAAAAGCTATCTCTGGCCTTCGGCAGTCTTCTCGTCATCATGCTTACGTGTGGCTCGTTTTCGCTGATGGAGATGGCCAAGATCAACCATTCCATGATGGGGATGACACGCAAATGGGAGGGGGTTAAGGATGTCGCAGTCATCCGCGCCGATATCAATGCCCTGCGGCCAGCCGAGTTGAGCTGGCTACTTGCTCCTTCGCAACAGGAATCCGCCAAATATGAAAGCCAGATCGATACGATTCTGACAAAGACGCGTGCGGATATGGCCAAGTATGAGCCGGGCATTACTCTTGAGGAAGATCGGCAGTTGTACCGGAAGTTTCAAACGGATTTCCAGCAGTATCTTGGGTTGCAGGAGCAGATGCGGCCCCTGCGCAAAGCAGGACGCGATTCCGAGGCGTCTGCCCTGGCCCTGAATCAGGGAGCTGCCGCTATAAACGGTATACAAAACGACATCATTGAAGTAATCAATGCCAAATACCGGCGGGCGGACGTTGATAAGGAACACGTCGCTTCTGAATACACCCGCTCCCGCACCTCCATTGCGATTCTGCTGGCGGTCGCGCTGGCGGCGGGCACGCTGCTCACTGTGGTCGTGTCCGGCAAAGTGGCAAACCCCCTGGGCCGGCTGGTCGCCTCCTTTAGTCGTGGCGCGGAAGGCGACTTGCGCGTGCGGGTCGACGTAGACGGCAAAGATGAAGTAGGCCAGGTCAGCCACGGATTCAATACCTTCATGGAACGGCTCCAGGAGACCATACAGCGAGTAACCGCCAGCAGCCATCAACTGGCCGGCGCCAGCGAAGAAATTTCGGCGGCGGCGGCGGAATCCGCCCAAGGCGCGAGAACGCAACAGAATCAGGCTTCCCAGATTGCCACGGCGGTCGCGCAGATGGCCGCCACGATTGCCCAGGTCTCCGAAAACTGCCGTACGGCGGCGCAGAAAGCTCGCGAGTCCGCGGCCGAAGCTCGTGACGGCGGCAAAGCCGTGGACCATACGGGAGTAATGATGTGCGACTTGGCGGAGTCAGTCGAAAAGGTCGGTTCCCAGATTTCCGAATTGGGCAAGCGTTCGGACCAGATCGGACACATTATCGGAGTGATCGACGATATCGCCGACCAGACGAACCTGCTGGCCCTGAATGCCGCCATCGAGGCCGCCCGGGCCGGCGAACAAGGGCGTGGGTTCGCCGTGGTCGCCGACGAGGTCCGCAAGTTGGCTGAGCGGACCGGCAAAGCAACCAAGGAAATTACCGAAATGATTACCGCGGTGCAGCAGGAAACCCGGGCCGCGGTCGAGGCGATGAAGCGCGGTACGGCACAGGCGGAAAAAGGAGTGCTGGCCACCAATGAGGCGGGAGAAACCTTGCGGCATATCATCGCCGGTTCGGAAGCCGGAGCGGACATGATTGCCCAGATTGCTACCACCGCCCACGAGCAGGCGGCCGCAACCGATCAGATCAACGAAAGTGTAGGCGAGATCGCTAAGATCACGGAACAAGCCGTGGCCGGGGCACAACAATCGGCTAAAGCCTGCGAGGATCTCAGTAATTTGGCGCTCGACTTACGAACGCTCGTATCCAGGTTCCAGGTGGAGAACGACGCTTCGGGCAGCACACGATTTCAACCTGTCGTTCGGGCGCAGAAGCGCGCCCCTGCTCCGTCGCCGATTCACACCGATGAACGCAGATTAGCCGATAGGATCAGTCTTACGAATTGATCAGCGTCAATCTGCGTAAATCTGTGGCCTGCCGGGTGCAACGCTATTCTTCGCTGTCCAATTCCTCCAGCAACGCGCTGCGGAGCTGCTGTTGCGGCGCTTCACTGAGTTTCTGGCCGGCAACGGTAACGTAAAACACGTCGATCGCCACATGCCCTTGGGTATCGATGAGTGCCACCTCGATATTGCATCCATTTTCGCCCAATACCGAGGCGATCTTGTGCAACAGGCCGATGCGATCGCGGGCAACGACTTCCAGGATGGTGCTATGGGCAGAGGAATCGTTGTTCAGCGTAAGCCGCGTCTCTTGGGATGAACGCGCGGTCGTTTTCGAACGCCGCAGGCGGGCGGTAAGCAACTGGTCAAGGGTCACTTCTCCCAGAAGCACATCCGTGAGGCTGCGCCGAAAACGCGTCCTTTCCGGCGGGTTAAGTTCCAAGGTGTGGAACGGGTCCAGAAAGGAAAAGGTATCGAGGACGATTCCGGCCGTGTTGGAAAACGCGTCCGCGCGGACGATGTCCATGCCCCAGGCGGTCAACACGCCCGCAATGGTGGCGAACAACCGGGGACGGTCGCGCATCACGACGGTCAACTGATGCAGACTCGAGGTAAGCGCCACCGAAAGCTGCACCGGTTCTTGCGCCAGCCGCGAAGCCATTTCCGCATGCGCGGCCATGGTCTCGGGGGAACGCGTCAGCAAATAGCGGCGCGGCAGCCCCGCGGTGAAGGCCGCCACTTCCGCCCGCTGGTTCTCCGGCAACTCGCGCAAGTGTTCGCTCACCGCGATGTCGGAGGCCTGCCCGCCGACGGCCGGCAGCCGGTTGTCATCGACCGTACGGTCCAAAAAATTGGACGTCTGGACGTACAGGTGCCAGATGTCTTCCGCCTTCCAGGATTTCAGCGCGTCCGGGTTCGCCGCCCGGATATCGGCAAAGGTCAACAGGCACAGGGCCTTCAGCCGTTCGCTAGTGCCAAGCCTGGCGGCCAGGGTACGGACCGTCTCCGGATCGAAGATGTCGCGGCGCTGGGTCGCCTCCGAGATCAGGAGGTGGTGCTCGATCAGAAAGCCGACCTGCTCGCGCTCTCGGCTGGTAAGCTGGAGACGCGCCAAGGCGGCGTCGACCAGCGGCATACCGGCCTCGACATGGTTGCCCGAAGGCATGCCTTTGCCCACGTCGTGGAGAAGCAGCGCCAAGAACAGCAACTCGGGGCGGTCGAGCTCCTCCCGCAAATCCGCGTACGGCCGCTCGAAGTCCTCTTGCGGCTGCCGCAGGGCATGCAGGGTCTCGATGGCGACAAAGGTATGCTCGTCGACCGTATAGCGATGGTAGAAATCCCGAATCACCAGCGCGTCAATCAGGTGCAACTCGGGCAACAGCAACGCCAACAGCCCGAGCGCGTGCATGGCGCGCAACGCCCGCGCCGCATGCGGCAGAACCAGGATCTGCCGCAACTGCGACCAAAGCTGGGCGCCCCCGGGCGGATGAGCGGCAATGGCCGGCAAAGCTCGCCCGATACGCAACTCCAGATCGGCGCTGAGAGAGAAGCCATGCCGCGCCACGAACTCGAAAAGCCGTAGCACCAGGTCGGCATCGGCCACTGTGGAAGGTTCTTGCAGGTAGATGCGGCCGTTAACCACGGAAAAATCCGCATTTGAGACCCGCGAGCGCCATTGCTGGTAGGCACGATATAAGCTCGACCGCGCCGGCGGCACCTCATCCAGCAAATGCGTACAGAGGCGGCTGATGGAGCGGGCATGGCGAAAATAGGCGCGCATCCAGGAGCCGGGGGCCACCGGCAATCCTGGGGAAATCCCGACCCCTAGTCCGGCAACCTCATCCTGCGCCTCCCAGGAAAGCACGTTATCGTCGCGGCCGTTGCGGTAGTGCAGGAAACACCGGGCGGCAAACAGAAAGTCTAACGCGCGTCCCGTCTCATCGCGCAAAGGCGGGGGGAAAAAGGCCTCCGCCGGCCGCCGGCTGTGATGTTTGTCGTGGGCGGAGATAGAGGCGAGCCACGCAGCCACGTTGTAATCCCGCATGCCGCCCGGCGTTTCCTTCAAATTCGGTTCCAGGTGGAAGATGGTGCTGCCGTATTTGGCGTGGCGCTCCTGGGCCAGTTGCGCCAGTTTCTGGACCAGGGGTTGCCGCTCGCGGACCAGCAAGCGGGGCAGCACATCCTCGCGCAAGCGCGCAAAAAGCTTCGCATCCCCCGCCACATAGCGGCAGTCGAGCAGCGAGATGGTGAATTCGATGTTGTCGTAATGAACTCGGGCGCATTCCTGCAAGACACGGGTAGCCGGGCTTACCCGCAGACGCAAATCCCACATGGCCTGGCAAAGGGCGGAAATAGCCTGCTTCCGCGCTGTTTCCACGGCTTCATCGCCGCATAGGAACAGCAGATCGACATCGGAACTGGGAAACAGGGCCTCGCGTCCGAACCCGCCCAGGGCCGCCAGGCAGAAGGAGGGAGTATCGTCCGGCACCGCAGACACTAGATCGGACCAGAGTTGACGCAAACAGGAGCTCACCATGGCCGCCCGCGCTCGCGCCGCGGCTCGGCCATCGAAGTGGAGCTCAAATTCCCGGCGGATGCGGTCACCCTCCAGGTCACAATGAGCCCGCAACGCATTCAGGGAGGGGGATGCTGACATGGGGCTCCCGGACTAGAGCGCGGCGACGCCGCGCTCCTCATTCCGGATACGGATCGCCTCGTCCACCCGGGAAAGAAACACCTTGCCGTCTCCGATCTTACCCGTGCGGGCGGTACTTACGATTGCCGCTACGGCCTTCTCCACCAATTCGTCCGGCAGGACCATTTCGATTTTCACTTTAGGCAGCAGATCGACGCTGTATTCGCGGCCACGATAAACTTCGGTGTGGCCTTTCTGGCGGCCATGACCACGAACATCAAAAATGGTCATTCCGTCTACCCCGACTTCCAGCAATGCGTCTTTGACTGCTTCCAGCTTCGCCGGCTGAATGACAGCTTCAACTTTGATCATAATGTTTCGTACCGTTCCAGCAATTTGGTAATGGGGTAATGGGAAATTTGGTAATTGAAAGCACCTGGGAGACTATTCCCCAATTACGAAATTACCAAGTTACCAAATTACAAAAATAATTCGGTCATAGGGCGGACATCTCCCAATAGTAGCCCTCTTCGCCGTGCTGCGTAATATCGAGCCCTTGCACTTCGTGTTCCGGCGAAACGCGCAACCCAATCACCGCGTCCACCAGCTTGAGGATGATCAGAGTTCCTACAACGCCCAAAATCCAAGCCATTCCCACGCCCACAAGCTGGTTCAGCAGTTGGTGCCAGTTTCCATCAATAACGCCGACGGCAAGACTGTTCCCTCGCGCGTCCTTGAACACCGCATTGACGGCTTTGGAGGCGAAAACCCCCGTCAATATTGCACCGAGTGTGCCCCCCGCGCCATGCACGCCAAAAGCATCCAGTGAATCGTCGTAGCCGAATCTCGCCTTAACTACGGCGACCATGAAATAACACACCACCCCGGCGGCCGCGCCGATCACCAGCGCTGGCATGGGACCGACGAAACCGGCCGCCGGAGTGATCGCGACCAAGCCGGCAACGGCGCCGGAAATAGCTCCCAGTGCGCTGGGTTTGCCGTTGCGAATCCATTCCATCACGCTCCATCCCACGGCAGCGCTCGCCGCGCCGAAATGGGTGGCCACAAAGGCGCTGCTCGCCAGACTGCCCGCGCTCAACGCGCTGCCGGCGTTGAAACCGAACCATCCTACCCACAGCAGGCACGCGCCAATGAAGCTCAACACTACACTGTGCGGCGGCATCGACTCCCGCGGATAGCCCAGGCGTTTGCCCAGATAGCGCGCACAGACCAACGCCGATACCCCCGAGGTGATGTGCACCACCGTTCCTCCGGCGAAGTCCAGGGTAGGAAACATTCCCCCCAAGCTGGCGTTAAGCAAGCCGCCTTTCCCCCACACCATATGGGCCATCGGGTCGTACACCAGAAACGTCCACAGCACCATGAACACGACCATGGCGCTGAATTTCATGCGCTCGGCAAATGCCCCGGTGATCAGCGCAGGCGTGATGATGGCAAACATCAACTGATAAACCATGAACGTCTGCTGCGGAATGGTAGCGGCATAGTCGGGATCCGGCGCGCTCCCGACGCCCTGCAAAAAGAGGTGATGAAATCCCCCGATAAAGGCGTTTCCGGCACCGAAGCACAGGCTGTAGCCGACTATGGCCCACAGGACCGTCACCACAGCCATAAGTGTGAAGCTCTGCATCATGGTCGCCAGAACATTCTTCATCCGCACCAGCCCGCCATAGAAAAGAGCCAGCCCGGGTCCGGTCATCAGCAGCACCAGGGCAGCGGAGGTGAGCATCCAGGCGTTGTCGCCGGAAGTCCTGGCATCGGCCAGTTGCTGCTCTAACTTGGCGATCCGGTCGGAAGCATCTTGGGATTGGGAAGTGGCGCTCGCCGCAGCGGCCGGAGCCTGCGCCAGGGCAGGCTGCACCGCACCGGCCAGTAGCGCCAGCGCGGCCAAAAAGGTCAGCAGAACACGTGGCATAAGATTTTCCCCACTCGCCTTCGACGGGAACCACCCTCCCCGCAGAAAGCGCAAGTTCATCATGGCTCGGATGTGCACGGAAGCTGCAACCAGGGATGATAGAAACACATCAAGTCCAAGCTCTTCTATTACTTATCTCGATTTCCAGCAGCAAGGAAATCTAAATTTTTGATGGGGAGCATAACGGAAATCTATACAGCCGCTGCCGTTTGACCGTTTTCCGTTTCCCGTTGCCCGTTAAAATTTCGCTTCGCCGCTGCTGCGAAAGCGTAGCAGAACGGGAAAGGGAGAGCGGGAAACGGCAGGAAGCGGGTTCTTAACGGGAAACGGGGGACGGAGAACGGGAAACGGCCTTCAGCGTCAGGGCCCGAACCATATTTACCATATTCATCAATCCCAGAGATTTGCCCATCGACAACTCGCGTCCGAAGACGCGAAAGATGATATCCGCAGGCACCGCGGCAACTTCGTCCGGCGGAGCACCGGAAAGGGACTCTGCCAGGATAACGCTGAGCGCCCTGGCAGAAATGCCCTGGGGGTTCTCCACGGCGAAGTAATAGGCTAATGTTCCATCGGGGTTAGGTTCCGTCCACACATAGGCTTCCGACTCGCAACCCGGCACCCGGCGCTCTTTCGGATATGGATGGACCGCTATCCTCGGCGGCACCGGCCGAAAACGTTCCGCGGTTTCCACCAGCATCTGGATCCGGTCCGTCCGGTCCAAGGCGTCAAGATATTCGAGGAAACGTTCCAGCTTTTCCGGTGGTTTCTTCATGCGGCCCGATCCTTCGCCCGAACCCCCGCGCTGGGATTTTCAATCGGCACCTGGACCAGATTTCCCCACTCCGTCCAGCTCCCGTCGTAATTGCGCACCTTGGGAAAGCCGAGCAGATAAGTAAGAACAAACCAGGTGTGGCTGCTGCGCTCGCCAATGCGGCAGTAAGCGATAATGTCCTCCTCCGGCCGCAAGCGATTTTCTTCGCTGTAGATTTTGCGCAGTTCGGCGGCATCCTTAAAAGTGCCGTCCGCGGGATTGATGGCACGCGCCCACGGAATGCTGAGGGCGCCAGGAATGTGTCCGCCGCGCAAAGCGCCTTCGTTGGGATAGTCCGGCATGTGCAACCGCTCTCCCCGATACTCTTCCGCGCTGCGGACGTCGACTAAAGGATGCGCCTTCTTGATATGCGCCAGTACCTGGTCGCGGAAAGCACGGTGACGCTGGTCGTCACGCTCGGGAGCCTCATAGTTAGTCGGCGCATAGCTGGGGATCTCACGCGACATAGTCCGGCCTTCCTGGGTCCATTTCAGACGGCCACCGTCCATGATTTTGGCGTTCGCATGGCCAAACAACTGAAGCACCCAGAAGGCATAGGTAGCCCACCAGTTGTTCTTATCGCCATATAGAACTATGGTCGTGTCCCGGGTAACGCCTATCCGGCGCATCAGCTTCTCGAATCCTTTCCGGTCGAGATAATCACGCTGCACTTGATCGTTGAGATCCCTTGTCCAATCGATTTCGACGGCGCCGGGAATATGATTGGAGCTGTACAACAGAGGGTCTTCGTCCGATTCGGCAATGCGCACCTTGGGATCGTGCAGGTGCTCCGCGACCCACTCGGTCGAGACCAGCACATTCGCCTGGTTGTACCCGCGTTCTTCGATTTTCCTGCTCATCTTGGCTCTCTCTCCTTGGCCTTACCTCATTCGATGCAACCGGCGGAGGTCCGGCTCTTCAGGTTCACAGTGTGCGAATTGCCGCCGAAGGTTGCCTGCTCCGCTCCTGGTCTAGTTGGCGGAGCTTGGCCGAACGAGCTGCTCAGGATGATGACGTCGCTGGCCGCCCGATCGGCAACGCACCAGAAACGGCTTAAGTTCCCAGGCGATATTGCCGATTAGCTTGATATAGCGTGGCGAGAACGGAACATCGGTAGCCGCGAAACAAGGGAGGATGGCGATGTTAGGGCGAGCCGAAGTGGTTGATATTCTGGTACATCAAGGCGTACAGGAACCGGTAGCTTGGGACATAGTCATAACCATTGGAACCGAGTACTTTGATGCCATGGACTCAGTTGCCGTGCAGGGCGACGTACAGAACATGATCTGGGGATACGTGCACCAAAACCATGAGGTCGGCCCGGACGGAGCCGCCCTGGCGTGATGGCCGGCTCCATGCATCCCGAAGTGCTGAGGTTTATCCCGAGACGCAACTGTGCTGGCGCTTTTCGGCAGGCCGTGTCCGTGAGGACTCGTGTGCCGGCCATCCGGAACTCACATATTCCTCATGTTTCCTGCCCAGGGCTTACGCCCCTGGGCTAGAACAAATGCCGCTCGGCGGGCTTCCGTCCAGTTCCTTGCACCCCGTGTACTCCGGTTGAATCGAAATCCAGCCAAAATACGTGCCGCTTTCTGGCCCGATGCCCGCTCGCGGTTGCTTCTGGCGAGCTAAGAGCCAGACGGTATAATCGACACAGGGCAATGAGCTATACCGTACTGGCACGCAAATACCGGCCGCAGCGTTTCAGCGAAGTCATCGGCCAGGAACATGTAAGCCGCACTCTGAAGCACGCGCTGGAGCAGGGACGGATCGCCCAGGGATATATCTTTAGCGGCCACCGCGGGATTGGCAAGACCACTGTGGCGCGCATCCTGGCCATGGCCCTGAATTGCCGTTCGTCTGAGCGTCCCCTCCCGGAGCCCTGCGGTGTATGTGACTCCTGCATTGAAATCCGCGAGAGCCGTTCGGTGGACGTGATCGAAATCGACGCTGCGACGAACCGCGGCATCGACGAAATCCGCGATTTGCGCGAGGCCGCCCGTTATCGCCCGGCCCGCGACCGCTATAAGATCTACATCCTGGACGAAGCGCACCAGATTACCGACGCGGCCTTCAACGCCTTGCTGAAGACTTTGGAAGAGCCGCCGGGCCATGTCGTCTTCATGATGGCCACCACGCAGCCGGAAGACATTCCGGCGACCATTCGCTCCCGCTGCCAACATTTCAGCTTCCACGCGGTAAAGTTCGAAGCCATCGTGAGCCAACTGCGTGCCGTGGCTGAGCAGGAGCACATTGTGGCCGACGACGAGGCTCTGGCTCTGCTGGCGGAGGCGGGGGACGGCTCGATGCGCGATGCCCTGAGCATTCTGGACCAGGCTATCGCCTGCTGCGGACAGCAGGTACAGGGTGAAACCGTTCGCCAGCTCATAGGCGCAGTCCCCTCGGAAATGCTGGAACAGATGCTGGTCGCGGTACAGCGGAATTCCAGCGAGGAGGTGTTGCGGCTGGTCGACCGGCTGGTCACCGAGGGCCAGAATCCGGTGCCCTTCGCGCGGCAAATGGTGCGTTTTCTGCGCAATGTTCTGGTGGCCAAAGTGGCCGGAACTGCCTCGCCCCTATTGCAGATATCCGCGGACGAGCGCGCCCGGGCCGGCCGGGTGGCGGAACAATTCAGCGAGGAAGACCTCACCCGCTTCCTGCAAATTCAGCTACGCACGCATTCCGATCTGGCCTACAAACAGGAACCGCGCTTCCATCTCGAATTGGGCCTGCTCAAGATGGTTCACGCCCAGCGATTGTTGCCGATTGAGGAATTCTTGAGCGGCGCCGGTCTGACGGCGGCCAAAGGTCCTGGCGGCGCTGCCGGTAATCCGCACCCTTCGGGAGAGAAACCACCGGTTATGCGCGCGGTAGGGCAGGCGCGAACTGCGGAATCACCTTTTTCGGTAGACTCGGCTCGCAAGGGCACACCTCGCGCGGATATTTCGGCCAGCCCGTATTCCGGAATGACTTCGGCCGCCGCCGCGCCCGCGGTCGAGCCCGCGAGCATGGCACCCGAGCTTTCCGAGACGCAAATGGCGGAGAGCATCATCAGCGCCGCCGAGCGTGCCGGATACAACGATTTGGCCAATATGTTGCACCACGGCAAATTCAGTTCGCGTGGGAATGAGGTTGTCGTAGAAGTTCCGGATTCAGCCGTACTCGTGCGGATGGCACTCAAGAAAGAAGCCGAGCAGGTGCTGAATGCGGCGGCCACGGCCGCACGAGGATCTCCCGCGCGGGTGAAAGTCGTACCCGACAGTGGGGGCCAACCGGGTTCGCCAGCGGTCTCGAACCACAATGGGGCGCCAGCCCGTCCCGCGGTTTCGCGCCCGGACAACGGCCCGGCACGCGCACGGCTCGCCGACGAGCCGGTCATCCGCCGCTTACAAGAAAAGTTTGGCGCCGAGATACGCTCGGTAATTGATTACCGGGAACAGGACTGAACGGAGCGGAACATGGGAATGGGAGGATTCAATCCGAAACAGTTGCAGGAAATGATGACCCTGGCGCGCCGCCAATACGAGGAATTGCAGCGCAAGATGCAGGAAACCGTGGTGGAGTCTTCCGCCGGTGGCGGCAGCGTGACGGTCAAGATGAATGGCCAGAAGCAGGTGCTCAAGATTACTATCGATCCCGAGGTGGTGAAATCGGGCGACATCGAAATGTTGCAGGATTTAGTCACCGCGGCAGTCAACTCCGGCGGCGCCAAGGTGGATCAGGCAATGCAATCCAGCCTCGGCGGCATGCTGGGCGGACTGGGCGGACTGCTCGGATAATTGGGCAATTTGCTAATTGAGTAATTTGGTAATTGAGTGGTGGATGATGCCGCAGATCACCCAATTACCCAATTACCAAATTACCCAATTACCAAATTACTAAATTCTATGTCTAAGTTTGCCGAGCCCATGGCTCGTCTCATCGAAGCCCTGAAGAAGCTGCCGGGCATTGGCAATAAGAGCGCGCAGCGGCTGGCGTTCCATATTCTGCGCGCCAGCGCGGAAGATGCCGATGCGCTTGCGGCCGCGGTGCGCGACGTGAAGGCGAGCTTACGTCTTTGCTCGATATGCAACAACATCACGGACGTGGACCCCTGCGCCTATTGCTCCAGCCCCACCCGTAACCAGCGCCTGGTGTGCGTGGTGGAAGAGCCGACCAACATTGCCTCCATCGACAAAACCCGCCAATACAACGGGGTTTACCACGTCTTACACGGCTCGATATCGCCGTTGCACGGCGTGGGTCCCGATCAGCTGCGAACCGCCAACCTGCTACGGCGGATTCAGGCCGGCGAAGTGGACGAAGTTATCCTGGCAACCAATCCGACGGTCGAAGGCGAAGCCACCGCCCTCTATCTGGCGGGAGTAATCCGGCGGCCCGGCTTAAAGGTGACACGTATCGCCACCGGCATTCCTGCCGGCAGCGATATTGAATACGTGGACGAGGTCTCCATGATGAAAGCCATGGAAGGCCGGCGGGAAGTCTAGAGAGTGGCCAGTAGCCAGCCGGCAAAAACTTTTTCATCACAGCGGACACATATGCCCATCGAGGAAATAGCCCCTGGCAGAAGGGGCAGATTTCTTCTTTGTAACCGTGTAACCGTGAGTCTCTTGTGATGAGAAGATTTTGCTGATTTTGCCTGCTGGCCACTGGCCACTGCTCGAATCTAGCTGCGCAGTTTGGCCAACAGATCTTGGGGATGGACCGGTTTCGCCAGGATCTCGAATTCATGCCCTTGGGCGCGAGCGTTTTCCAAAAGATCCGCGGTGGCCGCCTGCCCGGAAAACAGCAGGATTTTACAGGAAGGCAGAAAATCGCGAATCCGAATTGCCGCTTCAATGCCATTCATGTCGGGCATGATGACATCGCTGATGATCAGGTCGGGACTCAGTTGGCGCGCCCGCTCCACGGCGCCGGTGCCCGTGTAAACCGCCGAGGCATCGTAGCCGTGCTGATTGAGAATAATGGCCAAAGTGTCGGCAATCACGCGTTCGTCGTCCACTACCAGGACCTTCGGTTTCTTCTTCCCTGACATTCGGGCGGCGCTCCTCAGGTATAACGTACCTGATTATAGAGAACAGCTGGCGATTTTGTAATCGCCAATCCTTGAACAATTTGTAACTCCCGGGCAAACCGGGTCCACGTGCGCCAAATTGCGCTGCCATTTACGGCCGATGGGGGTGGCGCAGCCATTGGTCGAACCACTCCACCGTTCGGACAATGATGTCCCGCTGGTGATCCGGCTGGCGAATGGAATGGCCCTCGCCGGGATAGACGACCAACTGCACCGGGACATGGAGGACCTTAAGCGCATGCCACCACTCATACGATTGCGGCGCCGGACACTCGCCGTCGCGGTCGCCGACCAGGATCAGGGTTGGGGTCTTTACGGCTTTCGCAAAGTTAATCGGGCTGCTGCGCGCGTAAACGGGGGGATCGTCATACACGGACGCGCCAAAATAAGGAATCATCCACTGGTCGATGTCATTCTCGCCATAGTAGCTAAGCCAGTTGGAAACGCCCGCACCGGCTACCGCCGCCCGGAAACGGCTGGTTTGCGACTCGGCCCACATGGTCATAAATCCGCCATAGCTCCAGCCGCTGATGCCCAGCCGCTGCGGATCGATCGGAAACTGGCGCAGGACTTCGTCGATGCCGGTCATGACGTCACGAAAATCTCCCCCGCCGAAATCCTTCAGGTTCGCCTGGGTGAAGCTCTCTCCCTGTCCAAAGCTGCCGCGGGGGTTGGGGCAAAAAACGAAATAACCGGTGGCGGCAAGCACCGCGGCGTCCCAATTTGGCCAGCCTGTCGAACATGCGGCTGCCGGTCCGCCATGGACATGGACGATAAGGGGGTATAGCTTTTCCGCCGGATTGGTATTGGCCTTAAGATCACCGGTCGCAGTCTTTACTTCATAGCCCCGGGGCAATAGCAGCCAGCCTTGCACCGAAACCTTGCCGTTGTTCCAGTGGAGCGAACGCCGGTCGCCCCAGAAAGGTTTTACACCTCTATTGGCTGCCGTAAACGGCTCCCAGGCGCCAACGGGGCCCACCCACACTTCGGGCGGACGGAGCGCCGAGGAGCGGACTATCGCGGTTTGCTTCCCCTCCCGCGCTGCGGAGAGACTGACTTCCCAGTTCCCCGCTGAAATCAACTCCGCCCCAGACCATAGGGTTTGCACTTTGCCGTTCGTATGCAAGGTTGCTACGGCAGTGTTGCCATCGGCCAATTCCGTAAACAACAACCGGTCAGTTCCCGACCAAGCCAGCCACGTCGCCGATGCCGGCAGGTTGGGAGTCAAATTACGGGGGCCAAAACTTGAGCCGTCGGCCCAGATCGCATCCAGCAATCCCAGCCAGATGTCGCCGCCGGTCACGCCCTGATCGCTCATGAGCCCGTGGATGAAGGCCACGGCGCGGCCATCCGGCGAAACGCGCGGGGTCGAAATTTGAAACTGCGGCTTATAGAGCAGCCGGGCGGGACCTTCCGGACGCGCCGGAATCGCGTAAAGCCCGGCAAGCCACCAATTCTTATCGCCATCCCCGGGGGCCGCAGTAGCGACAAATCCGCTTCCGTCCGGCATCCAGTCGTACTCATATACGTAGAGGTCCGCGGGCGAGACCGTACGCATTCCGCCCCTGGCCGGTGAGATCAAGACCAAACGTTGCTCATAAACCTGTTCCTCAATCAGGCCGGCAGGCGGGATCATCGGTTGTTGGGGACCAGCGGCGCGAGGCGAATTCTCGATGAAGAGGAACGCGATCTCTTTAGCGTCAGGCGACCACGAGGGAGAGGAAAGGGAACCCGTGAGGTCTGTCAGAGGGCGCGTTCTCCCGCTGCCCAGGTCGGTAACATAGAGCTGCAATTGCCCGGCGCTGGCTGCATCCGACAGAAACGCTATCTGCTTGCCGTCGGGGGACCACACCGCTTGAGTTTCGTAGGCGGGTGTGTCCGTCGCTGCCGTAATGCGTCGCGGCTGGCCTGGCGAGTTTACGTCCGCAATCTGAATAGCGGTCCCACGCCCGCCCCTGCTGCCCTGGTTTTCCACCCACGAAACCTGGGTTCCATCGGGTGAAATAGCAACCTGGGAGAACTCGCGGACCGCGCGCAACGATTCCAGAATGGCATCGAGGGCCTGAGTCCGGCCGCCCGGCTGCATCTGGCCGGGCAGCGGCGGCACGGAAACAACCAGGAATGCCAGCCACAAGAGCAGCCTGCGGCAGCCCCGGACAAAAAAAGCGCCGGGCTTCAGAAACCTCTTAACCGCAGAGGAGGCTAAGGCATGCCGAGCGAATCCATGTCCTTTTGCTTTCATCGTCCCTGTTCCTCTGTGCAGCTCCGTGTCCTCGAAGCCTGTCCTCAGCTTGTCGAAGGGCCTGTCCTGAGCTTGTCGAAGGAAACCCTCCGCGGCGAAAGGTTCCGGGGCGATTTTTACGGGCCCTAGGAATGCACCAGGAGCTTATCTTTCTCTTGGGCAATGGCCCGGAGCATGGACTCGTCATCGGAGTACTTGAAGTAATTCAAGGCGCGCGCTTGGGCCTCACGCAATTCCGCACGTGCCAGTAACTCAAGATCGGCTTTGGTCACGGAACGAATGCCCTTCTGCTCCAGCGCCGCCCGTACCTGTTCCGGGGTAGGGGCAGATTTTTCGGGAACGGTCTTCAGATACTCCAGCACCTTGGCGGCACCCGCTTCACCATCGTGGCGCGCAACCCCGACCAACCCCTCGCTGGAGCGCCGTGCCCAGCCCACCACATAGAATCCGGGCAACACCTTGCCAGTCTCCGGATCGAAGATTTCGTAGACCGGCTCTTTCGGGTTAGAGGGATTGGGTCTTGTAGCATAACCTTCCGGACCCATGGGCAGCCCCAATTTGGGGTCGTGCTTGTCGCCGATGGCAAAGATCATGGTATCCACGTCGAGTACCGCGACCCTCTCGGTGGGTTTGGCGGCAGTGCTGCCGTCATTCTTCAGCACCAGGTCATTTTCCGTAACGATGAGCTGTGCGATGCGCCCGTCCGGACCGGCGAGGATCTGCTTGGGCGAGGAGAGAAAGCGGAACGAGAGCTTCGGCGGCACCGATTGCAAATCGGGTTTGCTCAAAAAAGGAAAGGTAGCCTGGCCCACTTTCTGCCACGAGACTTCCTGGTTGCAGGCGGCGCAGCGTTCCCGCACGCGTTCCAGTTCCTGCAGGAATTCGTCGCGCACTAAATGCTTCTCGACGTACTCGATCTCCTTCTCATCGAACTTGGCTTCAAAGGGCCCGCGCCGGGCCACCACAATGATCTCTTCGGTCTGGCGCGCCGGGCTGTCGAACAGCAGCCAGCGCATAATGTCGACCGCCACATTCCCCATGCCGATCACGGCAATACGCTTGCCAGTGGAAAAATCCCTGGCCGCATACGGAGGAAGCTGGTTGTAGTGGTAGACAAAGTCCTTGGCGGAATAGACGCCCTTGGCCTCCTGCCCGGCGAGACCCAGCTGGTTGTAGCCTTGTGCGCCGCTGGCAAAGATCACCGCCGAAGGGCGCATGGCCTGCAGTTCCGGGATGGTCACGTCATACCCGGCCCCGATCTGAACGTGCCCGAAGTAGTGCAGATTTGCCAGTCCAAGCACTTTGGCGAACTGCTTCCGCAGCCCGAACTTCATTTTGTCTTTGGTGGGATAAATGCCGTATTCAGCCAAGCCGCCAGGTTTGATGTCCCGATTGAAGACAATGACAGGATGGCCGGCCAGTGCGATTTTCTGCGCGGCAAACAAGCCGGCCGGACCGGCGCCAACCACGAAGACCATCCCCATCGCCAACATCCTACCATTCATAAGCAGTCAGTACTCAGCATTCAGCATTCAGCCAAAAGCCGTCCTGCTCGATCCCGACATCATGTGCCTGGTTTGGCTGACCGCTGAGTGCTTGTTACGTTACTGAGCGGCATTACTGCGACGAGGCGCGAGGCCACTACATTCTGCCTGACAAGCAAAGGAGCGACCTCACATCGGCCGCTCCTCGGAACCTGCTCCTCGACCAATCCTATTGATCTGTCTGGTTTGGCTGAGTGCTGATTGCTGAATGCTGAGTGCTCGTTTACTTACTTGGCGTACCCCACTGGTATCACATAGATGGCCATTTCATCCGCGGGGAGGGACAATCCTTGCTGCAGTTCGGCGGCAACGAATCCGCCCGCCGGAACCGCGGCCAGCCCCATGGCCGTCGCTTCCAACAGCACGTTTTCGGCAATGTGTCCCGCTTCAATCGCCATGTACAGTTCGGCTTTTGCAGGATACTTCTTCATCATCCGCTCTTTGGAGCCCGTGATCACGAAAATGACGGGAGCCTGCAGCATGTCCTGCTGATTGGAGGCTTTAAACACCACCTGATGCAGATCGCGATCGCTCAGGCGAACCATCGCATGGCCTTTGGGAAGGTAATGGAAGAAGCCCTGCGCGGTAACGGCGTAGATTTCCATAGGGTAAACTGCGCCCGCAGACGGCGCGGCACGCTTGAACTGATCGTGAGTAATGCCCTGGGCCGCCCAGAACAGCTGTCCGATCTGCTGCTGGGTCAGGGGCTTCGACGCGAACTCCCGTACCGACCGCCGCTTCGCCAGCGCATCTTCCAACGAGCCTGGGGTGCCGAGGTTAGGAGCGGGAAGCGCGATCTGCTCCGGAGCTTTCGGCGCCTCGGCCGCTTTTTGCTGTGCTTGAACTATTCCCGGAAGCAGGGTGCTTACAACCATCATTGCCGCAGCCGCCACTCCAAGGCATCTCTTTCGTAATTGCATGCTCTTCTCTCCTCCCTTGATTATCCAAAATCAATGGTCAGCAGCCGGCAAGACTTATTGACGGCCGAAGGACTGAATACAGACTGCTGGGTACGGTCGCGTTACAGGCAGCTGCCAATTATAACCATGCCACCGGCAGCACGAAAGACAGTTGTTCCGATACGGGTTTGACGGCTAGCCCGTCATCGGCGTTTGTGGGCAGTAGTTCAGAAACTCGCGGCCGCAAGCGGTGATTCTGGCGCCGGAACCGGTGAGTATGACCAATTCCGATCGCTCCAGAAAGAAGAGCCATTGCGCAAAACCGCAGCCCTCGTACAACTCGGGAAAAGTTCGCGCCGTCTTCTGGTATGCGCGATAGACGCACTCGTAGGGAACCCCGTCCATTCCACCGGAGACAATAAGCCGCAACGCGTCAATCTGCGTAGTCCAGAGCATGGCCTGTTCGGGATCAAACGCCTCGCTCAAGTGGAGCGCAAACGGCTGTGCCAAGGGATCGAACTGAATACGCCGCAACTGCGCGCGTTCGGAAGCCGCCGCAACAGCCATCAGGATCATGACGGCCAGAAAGACGAGCAGAGAGGCGACGATGAGGAACAGCAGCGGCATGATTCGAGACTGAATACTGGACCGATACCTCTGTGGATGTTGCCGCCCAGTTCAAGGTTGCGGGCAACATCCGCTCAGCTTCCCACCAGGGCGTCTTGTCACTTTACTTTCGTCTGGCGCTCGGCGCCCCACCCTAATCGCGCCCAAAAAAGTGCGATGAGGGTGGGCACCCAGATTGAGGAAAAGTAAGTTTGCCGATCCGTGTTCATCGGCGAGAATCAGTGGCTAAGAACAGCTAGGGTTGGACAGGGTCGATGACTTCCAGAAAAGGAAACCGGTGAAAGTCCATGTCGCGGGTGCATACTCGCCGGATCCCGTGCTCGCGCATAAGGATAGCGGTGTGGGCGTCGTGGAGCAAATTACCTGCAAGGTGAGGGAGTTCTGCGATGACCTACCCCTCCGACCCCGGCATTGCCTGACCGGCGAATCAGCCCGGGCCTCTTTGTAGCGCTTCGGGCCTGACGTTCTTACTTGGAGCCTCCTTGATCGAGAAGCTCCGGCTCGATCGCCTCCGGCAGATTGATTTCGAATGCGTTCAAGGTAAACGAGACGAGAGTGTAATAGCCGAGTAAGCCAACGAGTTCAACCACGCCCTTCTCCCCAAGAACCGCAATGCCCCGCCGGTAGACGGTCTCTGGAACCAGCCCGGTATTGAACAGGCTGGTCGCGATCTCGTAAATCGCGGCCTCCTTGTCCGTCAGCAACTCCGGACGGCGGCGTAACGCGATGGCCGCCACCACGTCAGGATTGACGCCCGCCTTGAGCGCCTCTTGCTTGTGCACGCGCCATTCGTAGTGGGCGGTCCAGAAACGGGCGGTAATCAGGATGGCAAGTTCCGACAGCCGTGGGGGCAGGCTGGTCTCATAACGGAGAAACTCGCCCAATTTTTGCGCCCGCCGCGCAAACTCGGGAGTTTTCAGCCACGCGATGATAGGAGCCGGAGCATGTCCCCGGCGTCCCTGTGCGGCCTCATCGTGGACCTGCTTCTGCTCCGGGGTCATTTCCGACAAAGGTGCAAGTTGAATGCGAGACAAGACGTTGGCCTCCGTTCTCTTCATTTCCGTGCCGCGGCCGTGAGCAACCCCAAAAAAATCACCTGCGCCGATCCATGTCGCGGGCAAGAATCGGCGCCAACTATCATAGCCCGGTTGTAATTGGAGAATTGCCAACGAGCGTCCCGCGGCCTGCCCCGGCAACATTTCGTCACTCCGCTCCGTGACTCGGCACACTAGCGCTGGAACAGGCTAAGTTGTTGGAAATTATTGGTTTTCTCGGATGCGGGCAAGTCCGGTCAACGGCAAAACTCACGAACAAGAGTGACATCGGTCACGGTAGCAGGGCTGAGGGGCCTTGTATGGTTCGAGCTGTAATCGTTCTGTAATAGCTTGATCGCACCCGGTAGTACACGGTGCCGAGCTGGAGGATGGAAGAAATATCCGTCCAGTTTCCAGTCCGCCATTTTCTGGAGTCGTTGGGCGCCAAGGGTACCCGAATCCGGAGGTGGAGTGGAGGATTCTGCTCGCTCCAGTTAACGTCCCCCGGGACGCCAATCGTTGCCGTGAATTACCGCTGAATACACGCTGTCGCCGGGCGTTTTCAAGGTGGGCATTCCTCGGAAATGGCACTTCAAGGTACGCGCTGTTCCCCGGGCTCTTCAATCCGAAGTTGCCGAGTCCCTTTCTTGAACCCAGGCGGCGGAATCTGTGGCAATACGCTGATACCTCGACACACCGGCCTGGAGGTGGCTAGTGCCAAGTTTTGTAAATCCTGAAAAGTGTGATGGGTGCAAAGCATTGGACAAAACTGCTTGCCAATACATTTGCCCCAACGACCTCATGGTGCTTAACAAGGAGACCATGAAGGCATTTAACCGTGATGCCATGATGTGCTGGGAGTGCTACAACTGCGTCAAGATTTGCCCGACACAGGCTGTAGAGATCCGCGGCTACGCGGATTTTGTTCCCCTCGGCGCATCTGTTACCCCCCTGCGCTCTACCGATTCGATCATGTGGACGGTAAAGTTCAGGAACGGCAACCTGAAGCGCTTCAAATTCCCCATCCGCACTACTCCTGAAGGCGCGGCCGTGCCCGCCGGCGGGTTCAAGACTCATAAAGATCTTAAGAGCTCCGCACTCTCGGCTGAGCCCGAGGCTCTCGGTCTGCCTGAGGTCTTCAACCTGAAGGGAGGTAGCAATGCCTAAATTTGAGACCGTCACGGTTGAAACCGATCTGCTCATCGTAGGCGGCGGCATGGCTGCTTGCGGCGCGGCGGTGGAAGCCGCTTACTGGGCCAAAGAGAACGGACTGAAGGTCACGCTGGTGGATAAGGCGGCGGTGGACCGGTCCGGCGCGGTGGCCATGGGCCTTTCCGCGATCAATCAATATGTCGGCTTGCGCGACGGCGCCAACACCGTGAAGGACTATGTGGACTATGTCCGCAACGACCTCATGGGCGTCACCCGGGAAGACCTAGTGGCCGATATCGCGCGGCACGTCGACTCCACCGTTCATCTCTTCGAAAAGTGGGGTCTGCCGATCTGGAAAGACGAAAAGGGCGCCTATGTTCATGAGGGCCGCTGGCAGCTCATGATCAACGGCGAATCCTACAAGGTAGTCGTTGCGGAAGCGGCCAAGAACGCGCTACTGCAGACCGGCGTAGGACAAATCTTCGAGCGCATTTTCATCGTCGGTCCCCTGATGGACGGCGAGCGCTGCGCCGGCGCCATCGGCTTCTCCGTGCGCGAGAACAAGGTGTACGTGTTCAAGTCCAAAGCCACCATGGTGGCCATGGGCGGCGCCGTACACGTGTTCAAGCCCCGGAGTTCCGGCGAAGGCATGGGCCGCGCCTGGTACCCACCGTGGAACTCGGGTTCTTCCGCCTACTTTACGCTGAAGGCCGGCGCGGAAATGACCTGCCAGGAAGTACGCTTTATCCCGGTCCGCTTCAAGGATGCTTATGGACCGGTGGGCGCCTGGTTTCTGCTGTTCAAGTCGCGCGCGACCAACGCCTTCGGCGGCAACTACATGGTCGATCGCGTCGATGAACTGCAGAAGTGGGGTCCCTACGGACGGGTAAAACCCATCCCCGCCAACCTGCGCAACTACCTCGGCATGCTCGATGTGGCAGAGGGCAAGGGCCCCCTGTACATGCGCACTGAGGAAGCCATGGGCAAGATCGCCGAGCAGTACAAGGAAGATCCGAAGGCCTACGCCAAGAAGATGAAGGAGCTGGAATCCGAGGCTTGGGAAGACTTCCTGGATATGACGATTTCGCAGGCCATTCTGTGGGCTGCCACCAACGTGCAGCCGGAACAGAGGTCTTCGGAAATCGCCGCCGCCGAGCCTTACTTCATCGGTTCCCACTCCGGCGCTTCCGGCGCCTGGATTAGCGGTCCCGAGGACCTGCAGACACCCGAGACCAAGTCCCAGTACTTCTGGGGCTACTCGCAGATGTCCACAGTCAAGGGCCTGTTCTGCGCGGGTGATGCCTCCGGCGCCTCGAGCCATAAGTTCTCTTCCGGTTCGCACGCCGAAGGCCGCATGGCCGCCAAGTCCGCGATCCGCTTCATCGTAGAGAACAACACGGCTCCCAAGCTCGATTCGGCCGCGGTAGCAGCACTGACGGCAGAGATTGTGAAGCCGATGGAGACCTACGAGAAGTTCAGCAAGGCCACGACCGATCCGGACCTCAATCCCAACTACATCAAGCCGCGTTCGTTCATGTTCCGCTTGCAGAAGCTTATGGACGAGTACGCGGGCGGCGTAACCGCGCAGTTCACCACCAACAAGGCCAATCTGGAGCGGGCCTTGGAGCTGTTGGGCTTCCTGAAGGAAGACTCCGACAAGCTCGCGGCGGCCGACCTGCACGAACTGATGCGCTGCTGGGAGAACGTTCACCGCATGTGGCAAGCCGAAGCCCACGTCCGCACGGTGCTGTTCCGTGAAGAGACGCGTTGGCCCGGTTACTACTTCCGCGCCGACACTCCCAAGCTGGACGAAGAAAAGTGGCATGTCTTCGCCAACTGCCGGTGCGATCCCAAGACCGGCAAGTGGGAGACGTTCACCCGGCCTATCCTGCATGTCTTTGCCAAGAGCAAGACGGCGGGAGCCTGATGTACTGGGGGCGGGTTCTCCGCGAACCCGCCCTCTTCTCTTGCTGGTTGGAGTCGAAGTTTGGATAAGAACGCCGAAATTCGCTGTCCCCACTGCGACAAACTCCTCGCAAAATGGCGTAACCCGGAACAGACCTGCTGGAATGGTGAATTTCAGTATGTTTGCTTCAATGACGACTGCCCGTATTTTGTCCGCGGCTGGCGCTGGATGCTGGAACAGTTCAAGGTAACCGCTTCCTACCGCTATCGCTTCGATCCGGCAACGGGAGATAAAGGTCCCCTTCCCGTCTGGTCCAAGGAAGCTTTACGCGCCAATATCATTCCCATCGAAGGAGATCCGTCTCATGCCTGAGGCCGGACTGGTCGAAAAACCTGAAGTTTTAGAGAATACGCCTCGCCTTGGGCTCAATGACGGTTTTGCCTTCCGCTGCGACCCCGGCAAGGATTGCTTTGGGCGCTGCTGTCATGACGTGTCCATCATGCTGACGCCCTACGACGTATTGCGTATGAAAAAGGCGCTGGCCATCGATTCCTCCACGTTCATCGAAAAGTACACGTCGGTGATGTATTCCAACGAAAAGCACCTTCCCGTGGTGTTTCTGAAGATGGAACCCGACAGCCTGAAATGCCCCTTTCTCAGCGCCGCGGGTTGCACCACCTACGCCCACCGGCCTTGGGCCTGCCGCATGTACCCGCTGGGTATGGCGGAGCCGACTGCGCCGGAAGCGGCGGCTCGCCGTTTCTACTTCGTAATTAAAGAAGAGTTGTGCCACGGCCACGAGGGCGCGCCGGAATGCACCGTGCGTGATTTCCTCGCCGGCCAGGGAGTCGAGTCCTACGACGCCAGTCAAACCTCATTCCGCGCACTGCTGGGAACGGCGGCCGAAGCGAAAGCCGCGCTGACGGCGGAACAATCCGCCATGTATTTCATGGCGCTGTACGACCTGGACCGCTTCCGCCGGTTTGTCTTCGAGACCCGCTTCCTCCAGTTATTCGACGTGGACGAGACCCGGGTGGAGGCGATTCGGAAAGACGATGAAGAACTCCTGGATCTGGCGGTCGATTGGCTCGGCTACAGCCTCTTCCACCAGCGGCGAATGAAGCTGAACAAGTCGGCTGCGCAACGCGCAGCCTGCCGGACGGAAGCCTCGCCGGCCTAAAAAATTATGCCTACTATGGACTTTGCCAACGGAAATGGAAAACTGATCCTGGTGATCGGCGGGGGGATTGCAGGATGTACCGCGGCGATTGAAACCGCCGAAACGGGCCGCGATGTCGTTCTACTGGAAAAATCGCCTTACCTGGGCGGCCGCGTCGCCGCGTTCCATCAATACTTCCCCAAGCTTTGCCCGCCTTCTTGCGGGCTGGAAATTAATTTCAAGCGTCTCCGCAATAATCCGCGGATCACCGTGCTGACGCTGGCTGAACTCCGGCAGTTGAGCGGAGGGCCGGGCAACTACGAAGCCCTGGTGGCCTTGGCTCCGCGTCACGTCAGCGAAGCCTGTACGCTTTGCGGGGAGTGTGCCAAGGTTTGCCAGGCGGAGATCAGCGACGATTTCAATTTCGGCTTGGCGAAGACACGGGCGATATCCATTCAGCGTCCCGGGGCATTTCCCTCCATGTACGCGATCCGGCGCGCCGCCTGTCCTGCCGGTTGCCATGCATGCTTGGACGCCTGCAAGTACGGAGCAATCCATCTGGAGCAAGGCGGAGAAGAGAGGAAGATTCGGGTCTCTTCGGTGGTGGTGGCCACCGGCTGGGCGCCCTACGATGCTACCAAGATGGAAAATCTTGGGTTCGGCAAGTGCGCGAATGTGGTCACTAACGTGATTCTAGAGCGTCTGGCGGCTACTAGCGGACCGACCGCGGGCAAAGTGCTGCGGCCATCCGACGGGAAAGCGCCTAAGTCCATTGCTTTCATACAATGTGCCGGCTCGCGGGACGAAAAGCATCTGCCGTACTGTTCCGCCATATGTTGCTCCGCTTCGCTGAAACAGGCGACCTACCTGCGCACGCTTGAT
>Ga0326727_10007646_pt1 | contig 28319 bp, 23 predicted proteins | sample MB2enrmetagenome_FD_207643 | JGI IMG/M metagenome (GOLD analysis project Ga0326727, IMG submission 207643) | Lab enriched peat soil microbial communities from McLean, Ithaca, NY, United States - MB29MY | ecosystem: Environmental > Terrestrial > Soil > Wetlands > Peat | place: USA: New York... | reverse complement strand
TCCGCTCCGGGTCGCCCAAGCACGGCAGGGCCGGGACCGCGCACTGGATTTTGAGGCCGCGCGCTTCCGCCAGCGGGGCCATCAATTCCACGCAGTCGCTCACTGTTTTGGACAGGTCATAAGGCATCCGCCGGAGCGTTTCCTGGCCGGCGTCCAGCCGGGCCAGTTCGAGGAGGGATTCCATCAGCTTGCGCATCCGCTGGGCCGCGCGCTGGCAGGCTTCGACCGTGGCGCGATATTCCGCCGCGCCGCGCTCGCGGGCCAGGGCCGTCTGCGTTTGCGCGAGCATGACGGTGATGGGCGTGCGCAATTCGTGGGCGGCGTCGGAGGTGAATTGCTGTTGTTGCGCGAAGGAGGCCTCCAGCCGCGCGAACGTCGAGTTGAGAACCGCCGCCAAACGGCCCAGTTCGTTCTCCGTGTCCGCCGCGCTGATGCGCTGGGAAAGGTCTCCCGCCGCGATTTTCACCGCCGTGGCGCTGATGTCTTCGATGGGCCGGATGGCGCGCGTGGCCACCCACCAGCCGCCGGTCAAACCGAGCAAGAGCACCACCCCGCCCGCCCCCGCCAGTTTCCATGCCAGACGGCGCAGCCCGGCCAGTTCCTCGGCAATCGAGCGCCCCACCAGCACGACTCCGCCGCCGGGCGTCGCGCGGCAAATCTCGCGGAAGACGCCGCGCATTCGCGGCTCCGCCGGGCCTGGGGCGGCTCCGGCGGCCGGCGGCGGCGGCACGTCGCGCGGCGCGGCGTCCGACCGCGCCAATTCCCGGCCGCCCGGCCCCCAGACCACATAGTAAAAAGAATTGCTCTCGCTGCCAAACAGCGCCGCCTGGTCGGAGGGAAGACGGAATTGAAATTCCGGCCCGTCCGGGCGCGGAAAACCCCGCTCCTCCGGCGAACCGCCTTCGGGAAAATCACCGCCGCGACCGCCCCGGTCGCCCTGATCCTCCCGCCGTCCGCCCCGTCCCATGCGGAGGCCGTCCGGTCGCAGCCCGCCCGGCGGCGGACCCTGGGAGTTGGTGAATGGGTTTGGGAAGAACGGAAAAAAAGGCCGCGGCCCGCCCGGCGGCGGACGCAAAGAGCTGGAGAGCGGGCCGATCCGCCTCTGGAATTCCCCGTCCAGGTGGCGAAGCTGGACATTGCGCAGCAAGGCGTAGGCGGTGACGCCAAACCCGGCCAGCAGCGCCAGGAAAACCAGGCCGTACCAAAGCTGCAGCCGCCAGCGAATGGATTGGAAGATCATGGCGCGCCTCCCACGCAGTAGCCGTGGCCGCGGCGGGTGGTGATGAAATCCGCCCCCAGCTTCTTGCGGATGTTGGAAACATGCACGTCGAGCAAATTGGAGAGGGTGCTTTCGTTTTCGTCGAACAGATGCTCGTAGAGCGCCGTGCGCGTCACCACCCGGCCCTGGTGCAGCGCGAGAAACTCCACCAGCGCGTACTCGCGCGCCGTCAGCGCCACCGCCTGGCCGCCCCGGGAAATCTGGCGCGCGCCTGTGTCAATCACAACGTCGCCCACCGCCAGCAGGTTGCTCGTCCGGCCCGCGCTGCGCCGGATGAGCGCGCGCAGGCGCGCGAACAATTCCGGCAGGTCGAACGGCTTGACCACATAATCGTCCGCGCCGGTGTCCAGGCCGCGCACCCGGTCTTTGGGCTGGTCGCGCGCCGTCAGCATGAGGACGGGCGTTTTTTTGGTTTTGCGCAGACGCCGCAATATTTCCCAGCCGTCCACCTTGGGCAGCATCACGTCCAGCACCACGGCGTCGTAGTCATAGTTTTGCGCGTTGAACAGCCCCGCTTCGCCGTCGGCGGCGCCGTCCACGGCGTAGCCCTCCTCCTGCAAGGCCTGCGTCAGGCTGCGGAGCAAATCCGGCTCGTCTTCCACAATTAGAATTCTCATGCGGGATGTGGCGGCGGCAAGTATAGCACTTCCGCGCCCCGCCGTCACTTTCTCACAGCGAACCTTAAGAACAGATGAAGACCGGGCCGGGATTTTTTTCAAATCAACGCCTCATCCGCTCCCGGTCTTTTGCAGAACCGCCACCAGGTTGTCGGCCAGATTCAGCCTGGCCAGCACGGCCTCCACCCCCGCCAGAGCCAGTTGGACCGGCCGCAAAGCCGGATTTTGTTTGTAAGCCGTCGTTCGTTTCAGCAGTCTGGCCCGCTCCGTGTCGGAGGCTGCTTTTTCCCGCCGCCTCCAGTCTTGCGCGATGACCAATGGATTGAAATGGCTGGAACCGGAGTGAACCAGGCGAAATTGCCGTTCCCTTTTCACCAGCCGGCTCAAAGTCGCCCTGGAAAAGTAATTGAGGTGTTGCGGCAGGATATATCGGTACTTGCCTCCCAGCAAACGAACCGCGAGCGACTCAAGATTGGGAACCAAAATGAAGCAAAAGCCGGCCGGTTCCAACACCGAGGCCGCCCGCGAGAGATAGGCCCCGGGATCGGCCAGGTGCTCCAGCACGGCCCAGAATGTGACGGCCCCGAAACGTCTGCCGCCAAAGCCCGCCGTCAGGAAGGATTCCCGCAGCACGGGAACGCCCTTGGACTCGGCGTAATCCAGCGCCGGCCCGGCCACATCCACCCCAAGGGCCTCATAATCCGTTCCGAACCGGCTCTTCAGTTGGGCCAGAAACGCTCCCGTCGAGCAACCCACATCCAGCACCGCCCCGGAGAGGCGGAACCGGCGGAATAATTTCAACTCCCTCTCGAATCGCACCGGCGCGTAATCGCCCTCCAATTTGTCCGGCGAAAGATAAAACGCCGGCGCCAGATGGTCGTAAAACTCGCCGGACTTCATCGCTTCCTCCATGGGATTGGCATAAACCATCGAGCAACCGCCGCAACGCACGAGTCGAAGATCGCCCTTGCGCAACAATTCCGCATGGATGTCGCCGGCGCACACCGGGCAGGAGCGGGCAATCAACCGCGAGTCCATAATGAGGGCATTCTATGGACCGGCCCGGCGCAGTGAAAGCGATTTTGCGTTTTTAGATCCCAGGAGGAATTCATTTTGAAAAAGTTTTCGCCCTTAACGTCCCCTTAAGGTTCGCCGGTGTAGAGTCGCGGCATGGAAATGAGAGATCAAACACGCGAAACAACAAACAGAGAAAGGTGACAATTATGAAGACAATGACAAAGGCAGTTCTGGCCATGTTGGTGCTCGGCGCTTCAACGTGGGTGGCCGTCGCGCAACCCTTTAGTGGTCCCGCCCCCGGCGGGCCAGGCTTCGGAGCGCAAGGCGGCCCGGGCCTTCGGGGTGGGCCTGGCGCGCGCGGCTCCCGGTCGCCCATCTTCCTTGCGCTGGACACCAATCACGACGGTGTGATTGACGCGAATGAAATCGCCAACGCTCCCGCCGCCTTGAAGACACTGCTCAAGGACGGCAGCACCAACCTGACCGCGGAGGACCTGTTCGGCCCGCCGCAAGGCATGGGCCGTCGCGGCGGCCGCGGCTTCGGCGGTCGTGGGGGGCCTGGCGGACTCGGTGGACCCGGTGGTCCTGGTGGACTCGGTGGACCCGGTGGACTCGGTGGACCTGGTGGACCCGGTGGGCCGGGTGGACCCGGTGGCCAGGGCGGGCCCGGCGGCCCCGGCGGTCCTGGTGGCGGCGGCCCAGGAGGCCCCGGCGGTCCTGGCGGCCCGCCTCCTGGCGGCCAGTAATTGACCGGAGGCCGAATCAAATTCGGCTCCGGCAGCCAACCCCGTCCGCGGACATGCCGCGGGCGGGGTCTTTTTTAGAGCGGTTTGAATAGAACCGCAGCCACACGGCGCAAACCAGTTCATCCCATCCCGGCGAAGTGTTATGGCCGCGGTTTTAATGAAAATGCTAGTTTTGACAACCCGCGATTCCCCAGGCGGCATCCGCGCCATGGCCTCAATGCGGCAGCAGGAAAAACCCCTCCGCGGGCGGCGCGCCCAAAACCCGCGTGTCCCCCTCAAAAACGATTTGGTTTTTCTTGACTGTAAATCTGGTTTTGCCCGCCAGCGCCGTGGCTTCCAGCGCCTCCCAGCCGTTCAGATCGAACGCCGCGAAGCTGTTGCGGAAAAAATGGTTCGAGTCGCGCGACCGCGGCTTGGGAATCATCGTCATGTTCAGGTAGAAGCCCAGCAGGTGCTCCATATAATCCCAATCGCGGTCGTTGTAGAGCGCATTCTTGGCGAACTTGCGCCGCTGGATCGCAGCGGCGGCCTTCTGGTCTTCCACCGCCGAAATGGGTTCCAGCGGGTCTTCCGCCGTGTGCAAGAGCAGAAACGGCGCGCGCAAGGTGGCGCGGATGTAAGTCTGGTTGGTCAGCGCCGCCACCGCGTCCAGCAGCGTTGGCGCGCTGTTGGTCAGCCGGGCGCGGGCGCGCCGGAAGAAATAAAACTCATCCGTGGCCCCCGGCATGAAAATCAACCCCTTGACCGCCGGATTGCGCCGAAAGGAGCCGAGCATCGCCGCCACGCAATTGGAGCGATTCAGCTCCGGCGCGCGGCTGGCCAGCGGCATTTTGGCGAATTCCTCCTGCCACGCCGTTTGGGCCTGGAGCGGACAACCGGCGGCCAACAGCGCCAGGAAAACCAGCGCCGCCGCGCCGCGCTTCGCCGGACCCCGGCTCAAAAGAAGTTTCTTCATGCGATGCCGCCTCATTTTCTCTCATGATAACCGCCCGCCGGCAAGCTGGAAACCGCCTGCGATCCGCCAAGGCGCGTCCCAATGCCTGGAAGGCAGTTCGTATTTCCAACGCGGCTTCCGCCGACGCCGTCAGGCGCGTCCATCGGGGAATCACAAGCCGGCCAGACGGGAGTCGGCGTCGCCGAAATGATCGAGCCGCACATCCATGCGGTCCATGATTCCCAGGTAAAGGCTGCACAACTTGCGGTTGCCGTCCCCGGCCTCCAGAAAGTCGAGGGATCGTCCGGTTTGGAGCGCGCCGCCGAGGCCGCCCGCCGTCACCACCGGCACTTTCTTGTTGTCGTGCTTGGTGCCGGAGAACATGTTGGACAGGAACATAAGGCAACTGTTGTCCAGCACGGTGCCTTCGCCTTCGGGCATCGCGTCCAACCGGCTGGCCAGATAGGCGAATTGGCTCAGGTGGAAGCGGGTAATGCGCTCGTAGCCTTCCGAGGTGTCGTTGTGGGAGGCGCCATGATGGGCTTCGCGCACATCCAGGAACGGGTAATAGAGGGAGGACAGATCGCGGGCCAGAATGAGCGAGGCGATGCGGGTCTTGTCGGTCTGAAAGGCCAGGGCGATGAGGTCGCACATCAGGCGGGTGTGTTCGCGCAAATCCTCCGGCAAACCGTTGTCGGGCCGGGTCATGGTGAACAGCGGGCGGCCCTTGTCCCTGGCGCGATCCTCGGCCTTGCCCTTGTCGGCGCGCATCCGTTCGATGTCCTTCTCCACATCCCGCACGCTGGTGAGATATTCGTCCAGCTTCACCCTGTCTGTCGCGCTGACCTGGCGGCTCAATTTCTCGGCCCGCTCCTTCACGCGGTCCAGGATGCTGATATTGCGCAGGCTGCCGCGGTTCTCGAAGAGGCTGTCGAACGCCAGCGAGGGATACATTTCGTTGGGCACGGGCGAATCGGCGCTTTGCCAGGAGATGTGCGAGCCGTAGGCATTGGAATAATTGGTCTCGTGATACCCGGTCATCGGCTGCTCGCACGCCAGAACCATGCTCGGCTGCGCGGTCTCCTGCCCAACATGGTTGGCGAGCACCTGGTCCATGCTCACACCACTGTGGATGATCGCCCCCTTTTGAATCGGCACTCCGGAAAGCAGGCTGCCGGTCATGGGCGGATGAATTCCCAGGCCCGTGGAGGCCCGGTTAAACAGGCCGTGGATGACGTTGACCTTCGTCTTCACCGGTTCGAGCGGCGCGAGCGATTTGCTCAATTGCAGGTCCGCCCCGGCGCCTTTGGCCCACCAGTGGTCCGGGTTCACGCCATTGCCCATGAACAAGACGGCGAACCGCTTCGGAAACGCGGCTGGCGCGGTCGTTTCGGCGGCGTCCGCCGACGCCATCCCCCACCCGGAAAGCGATTCCAGCCAGGGGAGGGCCATGGTTACACCAACGCCGCGCAGGAAGGCGCGCCGCGGAATTCCGCGACGGCGGGCGGCAGGGGATTGTTTGTCAAGGTTCATCATTTTATCTTTCCGCAAGGTCGTCGCGGCCTCGCTTGTTTAGGAATTGCCGGCTGGTGACGATGCTTTCGATGATGCCATCGAAGCGGAAGCCATCAGCCGCCAGGTTATTGCGCATTTCTCCAATCAGGGAGTCATCGGACGGGATCAGGCTGCGGCCCAGGGCGCAGGCCAGAAGTTTGCCGCAAAGGTTGTTGACAAAATCGTCCTGGCGGTGCTCGCGGATGTAGCGCCGCAGGCCCTCCAGCCCGGCGCCCTGGCCGCCGCCGGGAAACTCGGCCGAGTCGTCCACGGGATGGCCGGCCAGGTCCTTTTCGCGGCGCTCGCCAATCGGTCCGAATCCTTCAAAGACCAGGCCGAGGGAATCGAATCGCGCATGGCAGGCGGCGCAGTTGGGGTCGGCGCGATGCCGGGCCAGCAGGTCGCGCAGGGGCAAATCGAGTTTGGATTCATCCCGCGGCAATTCCGGCACCACAGGCGGCGGCGGCGGGACGCGCTCGCCTAAAATATTCTTTACAACCCAATTGCCGCGCTTGACGGGGCTGGTCCGCAATCCCGGCGCGTTCTTGGTGAGGAACACCGCCATGGGCAGCAGGCCGCCGCGTTCATACTGGCCGGCGTCTTCCACCCGCGTCCACTCCCCGGGCCGCGTGTTCGGAACCGGCATCCCGTAGTGCCTGGCCAGGACGGGATTGACGAAGGTGTCGTTGGCATAAAGCAGGTCCAGCGCAGAACGGTTATTCTCAAACACATCCACCAGGAAACGAACGGGTTCCTCGAACATCGCCTCCCGCAACTCGGCGGTGAAACCGGGAAACCGGTCCCGGTCCACAGTGCCAATCTCCTCAAAGCGGCGGAAATCCAGCCAGTTGCCGCCGAACTCGACCGCCAGCGCGCGGATGCGCGGGTCCCGCACCATGCGCCGCGCTTGGGCCGCGATCACTTCCGGCTGGCGCAAATCGCCCGCGGCGGCATGGGCCAGCAACTCCTCATCCGGCAGGCTCGACCACAAGAAATAGCTCAACCGGCTGGCCAGATCGTAATCGGAGAGGGGAAGGATGTCCTTGCCGGCCCCGGCCAGATCAATCCGGTAGCAGAGGTCGGGAGACATCAGCACGCTGACAACCGCCTCGCGCATGGCCGCTTCATGGTCCAAACCGTCTTTGTCGCGGGCTTCCCGGTAAAACGCCAGCAAATCATCCTTCTCCTCTTGTGACAACGGCCGCCGATAGGCCTTGGCGGCGAATTGCAGAAGGGACGCCAGATGGGCGGGTTGGGCGGCCAGGCGGGCTTTTTCCACCGAGCGGAGGGTCTGGTTGACCCATTCAAAGTAGTCCCGGATGGCGTTGATTCCCACTTCGTCGCCGCCGCTGGCATTGGTCAGATACTTGGCTTCCAACTGCCGAATCCTGGCTTCCGTGGTTACATCCTCGTCCATCACCGTGGATTCGGCGGCGGCGGACGCGGCGCCCTCCTCGCGCAACCCGCCCCCTCCTTGCCGGCTTCCGTTGGCGTAAAACTGCACGTACATCCGGGCGGTGGCCGAGGCGACGAAATCCATTTCCAGCCACATCCCGTCCAACTCCTTCTGCTCCCGGCTGTCGAGCAGCAGCTCGCGCAGCGGCTGATCGTCGCGGAAGTAGCCCATCAGGCTGTGGAAGCCGGCGCTCAAGTACCGGCCCCGGTCCTTGGTCGTGTCAAAATAATTCCGGCCGCGCTCCTCCATGTAAAACTTGTCCGGGAACACCCGGCAAAACCGGGCGAACGCCGCCTCGTAGCGGGCGCGCTGGCCCGCCGGCACGAACAGATCCGGGTCCCCGGGCTTGTTGACAACCAGCCGGGTGCGGCCGGGGCCGAATTCCCCGTCCGCGCCGGGTTCCGGGGTGTTGTTTGGCGCGGGCGGAGGTTCGCCCTCGACTTGCAATTGCGCGGGATCAAACGTCATCCGGTGGGTCGCGTATTGAACGTTTTTCCAAATCAACAGGGGTTGCGCGCCGGCGCCCACTTTGCCCGCCGTGATGTTCAGAAACCGCGGCTCCACTTTCTTGCGGACCGCCGCCACATAATCGCGCATCTGCTCGCAGCCGGGCCGCGCAACGTCCGGCTGGCCCCCGTCCGGCGCGGGCAGCGCCATCCACATCGCCTGCAGCCTGGCCAGCGGCCCGGCCTCCTCTTCGGGGCCGTCGAGGACGGACCAGATCGTGGCCAGGTATTTGGAGCTGAGTTTGCTCCCGGCGGCAAAATCCGCCAACCCGGCCTCGGGTCTGCCCAGCGCCGCCCGGTTTTTGAACCGCCAGGCGGCCTGAAAGTAGTCGGCGTAATTGGTGTCCTGACGGTGATAAAAATCAATGATCTGCTGCACGCAATACTTGTCCCGGTCGGTTTCCACCAGCATCGGATGCGAGGCAAAGGCCAGCCCGGCTGGCTCCAAGAACATGCAGTTCGCCACTTCCCGCGCCGCTTTCAGATATTTGTTCAGCAGGGCTGGAGACATCGTGAGCGACTCGCCGGAATTCTCGAAGCCGGCGCTGCTGGAGGGATCGGCCGGAAATTCGCGCGTGGGCTGCATATCCACGCCGGTCAAATCGCGGATGGTGTAATTATATTCCGCGTTGCTCAAACGCCGCGCCAGCACAATGCCGGGATCGCCCGCGTGCTGCTCCGTTTCGTAGTCGCGCACGGCTCGCAGCCAGGCAACAGCCTCGCGCCGGGTTTCGGAGTCCGGATGCAACTCCGCCTTCTTTGGCGGCATTTTCTCCGTCTTCAGCCGCTCGATCAGCAAATCCAGGCGGTTGCCATCCTTCACCACGGACGACATGGTGGAATAGGCGCTGAGATCCATGTCCGCCTCGGGGTTTTCCCGGCCGTGACAGGTCGTGCAATAGGTCTGGAAGAACGGCCGGATCGTGGCGCTAAACTGAGCCTCCAGTTGCGCCTGCGCATCCTTGTCCCCCTGCGCCGCACTGACGGTGGCCGCGGCGTCCTGCTGCGGCTCCCGCGTTTGGGCATCCTCGCCCCCCAGCGCCGCGCAGGCCATCACGGCCAGGGCTGGAAGGACAAGCATCCATGTTATGCGGTATGGCATTTGGACAACGTTACTGCTGTAACGATCTCCGCCGCTTATCAGGCGGCGCATTAGTTCAGAGAATCATAACCATAAGAACTATCCAATGCAAGAACTATTTTCCGCATTCTTCACGGACAGGACCAATTCATAAAGGCCCTGGGAACACATAGTTACTCGAATTGAAACTGGTTCCGGTCGAGAAATATGAAAACCATACCCGAATGGTAGAGTATTTGCCTGATGGATTTGGGCTGTTGCGGTTCAAAAAATATCTTGATTAGGCTTGATTCGCCCTGATTAGGAAAGTTCAGTTTATCTCGCAAGTAATTCATGGATAGTCACTTAGGTTGATTCTCAGTAAAAATGGCCAAATTGACGGAAAATGACATGCTGGCAGTGATGAAATCATAAAGCATACTATATTGGTAGAGTATTCAATGATTGGAGGCTGGGCGCGGAATTCCGCCGCCGTCTGCCGGAAAAGCAAAAGCAGAAATACGGATTTGCCAATTCCACACCACGTTCTGCGTGGCAGGGCTTTTCCCTGTTCGCCCCGCCGCCGTCCCGCCCTACCTTCCTTGTTCTCACGCCTCATAGATTAGCATATAAGCGCAAATTGTCAAGGGAAAAATGCCGGAAAATGGAATGCGCCGGTGACGGAGGGCGAAAAGGCAGGGAGGGCAGTCCTCTGCCCGCCGCGGCGCGCACGGAGTGCGCGCCCTGCCAGCCGAGACTGACGCATTACCGGAAAATGGAATGCGCCAGTCTTTGGTGGCAGGGGGAGACTCGTCGAGCCGAAACTTGATTTATTCACAATGCGTTATGCTGATGCTCTGAATATGCCGCCCGCTGGGGCTTTGGATTTCTGGTCCCCTGGGTTCTACAGATATACCGCGCCTGCGGCGCTGGGCCGCCGCCCCAAGCCGGCCACCGAGTTTGGCGCGCAGCGCCGTAGGCGCGGCCTCTTTGTAGAACCAAAGCGAAAAGGATGATTTAGCTCCGATAGGAGCGACATATTCCGGGTGCCGCGCCAAAACACCATTCATAACATCCTTAAAGCAAATGGGTTACAATTGGCATTCCTTATCTAAGCGCCATTCAGGACTGACACCGGCGCCGGCACGAGCGGTACCTGGCGAATTCACTCAACCGATCCTGACAATCTCATGTACCCGGTTTACGGTCCTACAGCAGTGCATCCGGATTGCCAATGGTGTGAAGAGGCAGAACTTTTAGGAGATTAATAGTGAAGAAGCTCTACTTTATATTGCTACTGGTTGTTTTGCTCATTTCTTTCTTTTTTATGTCTTCCCCTTCCTGCGGGATTTTGGGAGCATTCCTCCAGATATCCCGTCTAATGCCATGTGATGAACACGTCAGCCCAAACAAAACACACGAAATGACAGCCCTTTCATCCCAACAACCGCATTATGAATATCATCATCAACAAGACCCGGCTACTCCGATTACCCATCTGTCTCTTGATGTCTTTCGGCATCGAACTGGCGGCGCAAGCCCAAACGGCCCAAACCAATTCCCTGGCCGGGGGTAACACCGCGTTCGCCCTCGATCTCTACGCCCGTCTCAGCGGAGCGCCGGGTAATCTTTTCTTCTCTCCCTACAGCATGTCCACCTGTCTGGGCATGACTTATGCCGGAGCGCGCGGCGAGACCGAAACGCAAATGGGCCAAGTCCTGCGCTTCAGCCCAGGCCAGGCAGGGGTCCATTCTGCCTTCGGCGAACTGCAAAAGCAACTGACCGACACGAACAACCTGAAGGGCAACCAACTGAACATCGCCAACGCGTTGTGGACCCAGCAGGGAGAACCCTTCCTTCCTTCTTTTCTCAAAACCACCACCGACGCTTATCAGGCCTCCGTGAAACAAGCGGACTTCACGATCGGCGCAGGTGCCGTCGTCCGCGAAATCAACGACTGGGTCGCTCAGAAGACTCAGGACAGAATCAAGGACATCCTTTCGCCGGCCAACTTGGACAGCTCCACCCGGCTTGTTCTGGCGAATGCGATTTACTTCAAGGGCCGTTGGGCCAGCCTTTTTATGACTGCGGCCACCCGCTCCCTCCCCTTTTACGTTTCCCCGACAAACCGGGCCGCTGTCCCGCTCATGACACAGCGTGAGAGCGTCAGATACATGGGGAACGACGATTTCCAGGCAGTGGAACTGCCCTACATCGGCGACCAACTGTCCATGCTAATTCTGCTGCCCCGGCAAGTCGAAGGCTTGGGCCAACTGGAAAAGCAACTCACTCCCGCCTTTCTTGCCCGGACGCTCCCCCAAATGGAAAACCAACGGGTCACAGTTTTCCTTCCCAGATTCAAACTGGAGTGGCGCAATGTCCTCAACGACACTCTGGCCGAAATGGGCATGACTGATGCGTTCGTCCCGGGGAAGGCCGACTTTTCCGGCATCAACGGAACCAAGACCTTCAACATTTCCGTGGTGATTCACAAAGCCTGGCTTGAGGTTAATGAGGAAGGCACGGAGGCGGCCGCCGGCTCGGTCGGTGCCATGGGATTGAGCGGCCCACCCAGGCCGACCCCGGTCTTTCGCGCTGACCATCCCTTTATCTTCCTGATCCGCGACACCCGCTCCGGCAGCCTGCTGTTCATCGGAAGAATGGCCGATCCGAAGAAGGCGTAGGGGTCCCACATAACCGCATATAATTGTTTTCCATCGGCACGGGCCTGCGGGGCCTGCGTCAGTCACTATTGACACTTTTGGCGGTCTGTGGTGGTGGAATGGGATGCGGGTCAGTCCCGCATCAAAATGAACAACTTCAATGGCAACAGGAGTTGGCGTTGTCTCGGATCTCGCATCTTGGCGGCGGCTGGCGTATCTTCCGGGCATGGCGCTGGACCGGGAATTCTTGAAAAACTCCGCCGCGGCGCTGGCCGCCTCGGGCGTTTTCATCGGCACGTCGTCCTGGAAATATCCGGGCTGGCGCGGGCAGCTTTATGACAGCGCCCGCTACGAATGGCGCGGGAAATTCGCCCAAGCCCGCTTCGAGAAAAACTGCCTGGCCGAATACGCGGAAGTTTTCAAAACCGTCTGCGTGGACGCGGCTTACTACGCCTTTCCCAGCGTCCAATACCTGGAGGGCCTGGCCTCGCGGACGCCGCCCGATTTTCAATTCGGGTTCAAGGTCACCGACGAAATTACGCTGAGGAAATTTCCGAATTTGCCGCGCTTCGGACAGCGGGCGCAAAAGTGTCCCAAATCAAGCCGGACTTAACCCAAGACGCCTGCCGTCCGATGTCCATGGAGGCGCCGGGCTGTTTGGGGGCGAGCCGTTAGGCATAAATTACTCCGTGGGGAGATCGGAAACCGGGCAAATTATGCCCGTGCGTTCCCGCCGCTGGGACCCGCCAAATCCTCCAACACGCAAAAACGCCCGTAAATAAAGGGGTTTGGACACGCCGGGAAATGCGGGCGAAAAGGTGGCAATGCTCCTGCTAATGCTCAGGTCACTTTGTGTTGCCATGAAACTATTGATGTTTTTGGGGGGGGCGCTGGGGTTCGGGATCGGGCTGTTTTGCAGTCGGATTCACGAAAATTCCTGGCCGTATTGTCTCTGGCAGGCCTCCCTGGCGGCTTACGCCGGCGGCTGGCTCATGGGTTGGTGGGGGCGCGCCTGGCAGCAAAGCTTGAAAGATTCGGCCCTGGAACGGGCCACCCGTTCCGCCGCCATTCCGGCAACACCGTCCGCATCAAAACCTTCTAAATCATGAGTTCCACTCTTTGCGACTCTGAGACCCCCGCCACACAGCACCCCGCCCGAAGCCGGCGGGCTCAACAGGATGTTTGGCGGCTGTACGCCCGCTCCGGTCCGGGCAGCGCGCAGGAAAACAGCCTGGTGGAGCAGCATCTGCCGCTGGTCAGGACGGTGGTGGGACGGCTGGCCATGACGCTGCCTTCGCACGTCAACATGGACGATCTTTACAGCGCGGGGCTGGTGGGGTTGCTCAACGCCGTGCGCCGGTTCAATCCCAAGAGCGGCTGTTCCTTCGAGAGCTACGCGCGCGTGCGCATTCGCGGGGCGATCTTCGACGAATTGCGCCGTCTGGACTGGGTGCCGCGCTCCGTGCATGAGAAGGCGCGCAAGATTGAAAGGGTGATGCAGGAATTGACGCAACAGAGCGGACAGGCGCCCAGCGACGCGGAAATGGCCAAGGCCCTGAAGATTTCAATCGTGGATTACGAGGAACTGCTGGAAGAGGTGCGCCCGGTGACCTATGTGTGCCTGGACTCGGCGCAAAACGGCCACGGGGAGCACGCGTCGCCCTACGAATTGATTCCGGATGACTCCCAGCGGGACCCGGACCGGCAGGCGGCGGTGCAGGACCTGGCCCGGATGATTGAGGGGCGTTTGCAGAAATTGCCGGAGATGCAGCGCAAGGTGCTGGCGCTTTACTATTTTGAAGACCTGCGGCTTCATGAGATCGCGGAGGCCTTCGGGGTGACCGAATCGCGCATCTGCCAGATTCACGCCCAGGCCATCCTGGCGATCAAATCGCTGTTGCAAAAGGAAGACCCGGATTTCTTCCACCATCCCATGTAAGTTGAGCCATGATTGTCATTGGCGGAGCATTGATTGTTCTCTTTTCGGTGATCGGCGGCTTCTGGCTGTCCGGCGGCAACGCCCTCAACCTCATGCACCTGTCCGAGTTCGTCATTATATGCGGGGCGGGCGGCGGGGCGCTGGTGGTGATGTCGCCGCGCAAGGTCCTGATGGATCTGGTGCGGATGCTGGGGGCCACGTTGAAAGGAGCGCCCCACAGCCGCGAGGCTTATAATGATCTGTTCAAGGCGCTCTATGAATTGTTCATGCTGGGGCGGCGCGGCGGCATGGTCGCCCTGGAGGAGCATGTGATGAACCCCGGGGAGAGCAACATTTTCTCCAAATACCCGACGTTTCAAAAAGAAAAAAAGGCCATGGAATTCCTCTGCAACGGGCTGCGGCCGATCATTGACGGCAAGATCAAGCCGGACCATCTCAAGATGCTGCTGGAGATCGAACTGGAGGCGATGGAGGAAGAGCACGAACGCCCCGTCAGCGTGCTCACCAAGGCGGCCGATGCCATGCCGGGATTCGGCATCGTGGCGGCGGTGCTGGGAATTGTCCTGACCATGTCCGCCATTTCCGGGCCGATCGAGCAGATCGGCGAAAAAGTCGGGGCGGCGCTGGTGGGAACCTTTTTGGGGATTTTTCTTTCCTACGGGTTCATGAATCCGCTCGCCGTCAACATCGAGTTTATGAACCTTTCGGAGATGGCTTACATCCGGTGCATTGCGGCCTCGGTCATCGGCTTTGCCGGAGGGATGTCTCCCATCATGGCGGTGGAAGTGGCGCGGCGCGGGCTGCCCAGCGAAGTCAAACCGAGCGCGGACGGACTGGAGGCGATGCTCAAGGGGTTGAACCAGAGCGCGGCCAAATAGGCGGGAATTTATGAAGAAAAAGGTTCATCATGGCGGCGCCTGGAAGGTGGCTTACGCGGATTTCGTCACGGGCATGATGGCCTTGTTCATTGTGTTGTGGCTGACCTCGCAGGACCAGAGAATCAAGGACGCGGTGGCGCGCGCCTTCGCCCATCCCTTCGCCTCGCTGACCAAGGATTCGGTGGGCCTGATCCCCAGCACCAACACACTGGCCCTGAAAAACAGCGAGGGGAATTTTGATTCCGCCTCGGCGGTGGAGCTGGCGATGTTGCGCCGGATCAACGAGGATTTTTTGAAGGCCCTGCAAACGGATTTTACCGAGAAGGATGACGACTCGGTCAAATTGCAAATGACTCCCGACGGCATCACCATCAATGTCTTTGACCGCTCGCACAAGCCGATTTTTGAGCCGCAATCCACCCGCTTCACCCCGTACGGACAGTGGGTTTTTTCCACGCTCGCCTGGGAAATCGCCCGTTCCACCAATTTTTCCGTCGAACTGGAGGGGCATACCGAAAGCGGAAACGTCCCGGTGTCGAATGAGTACGGAGACTGGGAAATCTCGGCGGACCGCGCCACGGCGGTGCGGCGCAGGCTGCTGGAAAGCGGTGTGCTGCCCCGCCAGGTCATCAAGGTGGCCGGCTTCGGCGACACCGTGCCCATGCCCGAACACGATTCTTCCGACGAAATTAACCGGCGGGTGACGGTGTTGTTGAACCTGCGCCCCGGCGGCAAGAAGGCTTAAAATCCAACCAAAGCATCCCATGTCAGACATTTTTGTTCCAATGGGGCCTGCGATAATCTCCGGCTCGGACCCTGCCTTCACACCGCTGCCGTTCAAGCCCGCGCCGTTCGCCGCCGGCAAGACCGCTCCCGGCGCCATGGGCCATGCCCAGACGGCCGCCCCGGCCGCCCCGCCCGCGCCGCCGCAGAATTGCCCGCCGCCCAAAGTGACGTTGCAACGGCAGGGAGACGTGGTTTCGGCCATCCGTATTCAATGCCCTTGCGGCCAGGTGATTGAGCTGAGTTGTGTGTATTGAATGGGTCTATTGCCCATTCTCGTTTCCTCCCGCCGCCAGGCGCATGGCGGCAAAACCCTCGCGGCCGGCTTCGACGGAAACGGGGGCTTGGCTCTTTTCGCCGGCCAATTCCAGAAGTTCGGCGGGGAGTTCCCCCAGGAATGGCGAAGGATGGCAGGCCAGCGGCTGGCCATACTTTTTGCGCGCCGCGCAATGGCTCAAGGTCAGCGTCCGCATGGCGCGGGTCAGCGCCACGTAAAAAAGACGGCGCTCCTCGTCCAGCGTCCCTTCGGCTTTGGATCTGGAATGGGGCAGCAAACCATCCTCCAATCCGACGATATAGACATGGGGAAATTCCAACCCCTTGCAACTGTGCATCGTGATGAGGGTGACGGCGTCCCCGGTCTGTTCCTTTTCCTCTTCGCGGCCGGAGTCCAGGGCCAGATCGTCCAGGAAACTCTCCACCTGCGCGGCGGTGTTGCCGGCGGTCGTGCCCAGGGTGGCCAGCAATTCGCGCAGATTGCGCACCCGGTTGTCGGCGGCCTCCGGGGTTTTTTCGCCGCGCCGCAATTCCGCTTCGTAGGCGATTTCCCGCACAAAATTCTCCGCCCACTGCCGCGGGGAAAGCGCCCCCTCGCGCAACGCGGCCTCCTGCCGCTGAACCAATTCCACGAAACGGGCCACGGCGTCGCGTGTTCTGGGGACCAACGCCGCCAGCGCGCCGGCATCTTTCATGGCGGCAAAAACCGGGCAGCCCCGTTCCTGGCTGGCGGCCAGAAGCCGCTCCATCGTCGCCTCGCTCAACCCGCGGGGCGGGACGTTGGCGATGCGCAGCAGGCTGATGTCGTCCCGCGGGTTGAGGAAGGCCTTGAGGAAGGCCAAAAAATCCTTGATTTCCCGGCGGTCAAAATAACTTTGGCCGCCGATGACCTGATAGCGGATGCCGGCCTGGCGCAGGGCCGTTTCCAACGGGCGCGCCTGCTGGTTGGTGCGAAAAAGGACCGCCTGCTCCCGCCACGGCGCGCGCCGCGCCAGCCGGGCATACTCGATTTGCTCGGCCGTGTGGCGCGCCTCCGCCTCGTCGTCGGAAAAGGTGTGGAGGAGAATTTTTGCCCCCCGCCCCATTTGGGACCAAAGCCGCTTGGGGCGGCGCCGGAGGTTATTCTGAATGACCGCGTTGGCGGCGGAGAGAATCGTGCCGGTGGAACGGTAATTCTGCTCCAGGCGGATGACTTTCACCCGGGGAAAATGCTTTTCCATGTCCAGCAGATTGGCCGTCTCCGCGCCGCGCCATCCGTAAATGCTCTGGTCGTCGTCCCCCACCACGCAGAGATTGCCGTGGGCGGAGGTCAAGCGGCGGAGGAGCTGGAACTGGACGGCGTTGGTGTCCTGGTACTCGTCCACCATCACATATTGATACTGGGCGCGGCAGGCCGCCAGGGCGTCGGGATGACCGGCAAACAGCCGGAGGGTGAGCAGGATCAGGTCGTCAAAATCCACCGCGTTGCAGGCCCTCAAGGCGCTCTGGTACCGCGCGCTCACCCGCCCGGCCAGGGCGGCGATGCTGGGATCCCCCAGGGCCGCGCCCCGCGCGCCCCCGTTCTTGTGGCGGCTGAGGAGCGAGAGCACCCGGCCCGCGTCGGCTTTGGCGGCCTGGCCGGAAATATGGCTGAGAATCTTCTTGACCGCCCCGAGCTGGTCGGATTCGCTGTAAATCACAAAATTCCGTTTGTAGCCCAGGCGCTCGATGTGCCGGCGGAGGATGCGCGCACACAGGGAATGGAAGGTGCAGATGACAGGCCCCGGCGGCTGGGCGCCGCCGCCGGCCGGCGGGTGGCGGCGGGGGATGAGTTTGCCAACGCGCTCCTGCATTTCGCGCGCGGCCTTGTTGGTGAACGTCACCGCCAAGATGCGGCCCGGAGCCACGCCCTTTTCGATCAGATGCGCCACGCGCGCGGTGATGACGCGCGTCTTGCCCGTGCCCGCCCCCGCCAGAATCAACACCGCGCCCTCGGTGGTTTCGACGGCCAGCCGCTGTTGGGCATTGAGCGAGGTGAGGGTGGACATTTCAATTGCGGATTGCGGATGCGGATTGCGGATCGCGCACTATGTTGGGAGCGTGGGGCACTGCAATTTCATTGCGGTGATTATGCCGGGTGATCACGCCGCGTCAAGGCGCCCTGCTCGCCGGCAGTGCCCTTCCGATTTGAGAAACAGGGACGACTTGGCAGGTTCTTGGGGGAGAGTCGCGCCTGTGGCTCGAAATCGGCGCGCAGCGCCGACACTACAACCTTCCGCCAGCGCGCGAAAGCGAAGGAGGATGAACCAGTGGCTTCAAGGCCATTGAATCCTGAAATTGTGCGCGAAAGTGAGGAGCGAGCGCGGAAATTGCGATTGCGGGCGGCCGGTCTCGACGTTCTGGATTAGCGTAATTTGTTTTGCTAAACGACAGCGGAAAACAACATGGACACCCCAAGAGCGGCCTTCCGTCCATGCCCTTGTCGGGGCGGTTTGGCCTTCGTGCATTTAGCAAGCCGGATGATCCGCCTTCGCCAGGCCTGGCGAGGCTACCGCCAACTCTCGATGCGCAAAACCCAGGCTTGCTTGAGTTCGCAAGAGCCATTATGCTCCCAGCATGGTCATCATACGATTTGCCGATCAAGAATCCAAACGAAGGGCACTCGGTTTTATCGCCAGGCGCTTCCCGGGCAAGAGTTGGGCAACGGGTGAGGTGATGGTGCCCGAAGCAGCTTTGGCTGTGCTCGCCGCGGAATGTTTCCAGTTCACCGTCGAAGGTCCTGCCACTTATGAGCGCCTCACGTCGTTACGAGATATTCCTGCCGCTGCGGTTCAATGACGGCCAATCGGCGCCGGACGCGCTGATTTCCGACACGCCCATGGAATTGGAAAATCGCTTCGGCGCGGTTTCGTGGGAAACTCAGGTCATTCGAGGTGATGGGCAGCGTGGAGGTCGGGTCAATCTGAATCGGCGCGGTTTCGTGGGAAACTCAAGTCATTCGAGGGCGTTGGCGGCATGAGGAAGAGGTCTATTCGGACGATTTAATGCGGGTCATCATTGACGTCGAAGACCTCGTTGAACACCGTCAGTTCTTCAGCGACTTCAAGGAGCGCCTGAAGGGCCGCTTCCATCAAATCGAAATCTACATGACAACCCATCTGATTGACGTGATCTGAATGAAGGTTGGTGAAAGCACGGGCCGGCCGGCGATGACGACGGTATCGCCCCAACCGGAGTTGACCTCCACCTCGGCGGGGAAGGCTTCAATGCCATCTTTGCCTTTGCACTTTCAACGCCCGGCCCATGCCTGGATTGGTTTATTGGCGCCGTGATCTGCCGAATCGCCCTGAGACTATCTTCAGGAACTCCCCGCCATCACGACCGGGCGGACGTCGCTTGGGCCAAACGGCGGCGATCTTCCGCTGCCGGTTTGGGTGGCGGCAGAGAACGATACTCCAGCAGATTCCCGCGCCGGCTCCGCGACGCCAGGGCCGGAATCAAGCAGAGGCCCAAGCCGGAACCGGCCAGGGCTTGAATGTCGGCCTGCCGGCCAGGGCAAAGTCAATTTCATGCCGGTGGGCCAGCTTGAGAAGTTGCGCCGCAGTGTCCTCCAGGCTATGATGATGAAAGGAACAAAGTATTTCAACAATAATCGCCGGCCTGTAACGGCGGCGAATCAGAACACGCTTATGGCCAAGAAACTTGAAATCATGACGACGACGGGAGGCAATCCCGTGGCGGACAACCAGAACTCCATCACCGCCGGCCCGCGCGGCCCGCTGCTGATGCAGGATTATCAACTGCTGGAAAAGCTGGCGCACCAGAACCGCGAGCGCATTCCCGAGCGCACCGTCCACGCCAAAGGCACGGCGGCTTACGGCACGCTGACCATCACCCATGACCTCACCCGGTACTCCAAGGCGGCCGTGTTCAAGAAAGGCGCCAAGACCGGGGCCTTGTTGCGCTTCTCCACCGTGGCCGGCGAGCGCGGGGCGGCGGACGCCGAGCGGGACGTGCGGGGTTTCGCCTTGAAGTTCTACACCGAGGAGGGCAACTGGGACCTGGTGGGCAACAATACGCCCGTCTTTTTCATCCGCGATCCCTACAAGTTCCCCGACTTCATCCACACGCAGAAGCGGCATCCGAAATCCAATCTTCGCAGCAACACGGCCATGTGGGATTTCTGGTCGCTCTCGCCGGAGTCGCTGCATCAAGTGACGATCCTCATGTCCGACCGCGGCCTGCCCAGGAGCTTGCGCCATGTCAACGGCTACGGCAGCCACACCTACAGTTTGATCAACGCCGGGAACCAGCGCTTCTGGGTGAAGTTTCACTTCAAGACGCTGCAAGGCATTCAGTTCATGACCAATGAAGAGGCGGAGGCGGTCGTCGCCAAAGACCGGGAGAGTTCGCAACGCGATCTGTTCCAGGCCATCGAAAGCGGCGAGTTCCCCAAGTGGCGCTTCTGCGCGCAGATCATGCCGGAGAAGGACGCCGAGACCTACCGCTGGCATCCATTCGACGTCACCAAAGTGTGGCCGCACAAGGATTACCCGCTGATGGACGTCGGCGTGCTGGAGTTGAACCGCAACCCGGAGAACTATTTCGCCGAGGTGGAGCAATCGGCCTTCAGCCCGTCGAACATTGTGCCCGGCATCTCCTTCTCGCCGGACAAGATGCTGCAGGCGCGCATTTTCTCCTACGCGGACGCCCACCGCTACCGGCTGGGCACGCACTACGAGATGCTGCCGGTCAACCGCCCGAAGGTTCCCGTGCGCACCTATCACGCCGACGGCCCGATGCGTTTTGACGCGCCCAAAGGCGCCGATGCCTACTACGAACCCAACAGCTTTGGCGGGCCGGTGCAGGACTCGCGCTTTGCCGAGCCGCCGCTCAAAATTTCCGGCGACGCCGACCGCTACAATCACCGCGACGGCAACGACGATTACACGCAGCCGGGCAACCTCTTCCGCTTGATGACTCCGGAACAGCAGCAGCGGCTGTTCAAAAATGTGGCCGCGGCCATGGCGGGAGTTCCCGAAACCATCATCCGCCGGCAGCTTGCGCACTTCCAAAAGGCCGATCCGCGCTACGCGGAAGGAGTGGCCAAGGCCCTCGGCCTGAGGAACCGCGCGGCTGGGGCGTAATGGCCGTTCTTAATGGCCGGGCGACCCGTCGCGCCGTCCGGCCAAAGACCATGCAAACTGCCATCACCGAAGCGGAGGAAAAACGTTACGCCGAGTTGCAGCAAATGGCGCTCGACTTCGCCCGGCAGGGCGAAACGGAAACGCTGGCCGCCATGCTCCGTCACGGCCTGCCGGCGAATCTGGCCGACGCCAAGGGCAATTCCTTGCTGATGCTCGCCAGCTACAACGGCCACCTGGAAACCACGCGGATGCTGCTCGAAGGCGGCGCGGCAGCGGATGGCCGCAATGATCGCGGCCAAACTCCGCTGGGCGGCGCGGCGTTCCAGGGTTACGAGCAGATCGTCACGCTGCTCCTGGAACATGGCGCGGATATTGACGCCGACAACGGAGGCGGGATGACCCCGCTCATGTTTGCCGCGATGTTTGGCCGCGGCAAAGTCGTGGAGCAACTCAGGGCGCGCGGCGCGTCCCTCCAACAGCGCAACCGTCTGGGAATGTCCGCGGGTTTCATCCTCCGCGTTTCCCGATGGGTGGCGCGCCTGTTGCAAAGACTCCGGCTGGAATCCACAAAATTCCCCTGACCCCGAAGAATAGCATCCCGACAAAGCAATTCCATTGCGCCGGGGTCGGAGCGTCCGCATTTCACTTTTTTGGGTTTTCCCTCGTAATCTTAATCCTAATCCTAATCCTGCCCCGCCTTCTCCGAACAAGATTAAGATTAGATTCTGACTTTGAAAATCTCGTAAAAATGTCTCTCAGGTTTTGGGCGGCGCGGCAGCGCCGCCCTACCGAAAATTTCAAATGTCTTTGGCTAGGATTAAGATTAGGAAAAAACCACCCCAAAAGGTGGAATGCACCCGTCAGAGCGTCCGGCGAAAGAGGAGTGTGGCGGCGCCCAGCGCGATCACGGAGAACCCAAGCAGGAAGGCGATATCGGGCGCAATGGCCAGCAGGCCGGTGTTCTTGAGAATGAGTTCCTTGAACCCATGCACCGCGTAGGTGAACGGATCCACCGTGGTGATCACCCGCATCCACGCGGGAAAGGCCTGGGTGGGATAGACCGCCCCGCTCGGAAAGAACAGCACCGTGTTGAGCATGCCGAAGACCGCCCGCGGAATCAGCGGATCGGTCACGCGCACCATCAGCAGGAACATCATGCTGATGAGCGCCAGCGCCGTGATCACCACCAGCGCCATCATCCGCGCCATGCGCGCCACATGGAACGGATCGGGAATTCCGGCGATCAGCGAACCCAGCGTCACCAGCACCGCGCCGGTGACGATGGCCTTGGCCACGCCGGCGAGGATGAAGCCCAGAATCAACTCAAATTTCCCAATCGGCGTCACCAGGTAGCCCTCGTGCAGGCCGCGCGCCTTGTCATCAATAAAAATGATGCCCCCGCCGATCATCGCGGTGACGAAAATCGCCAGAACAATCGTGCCCGGCAGCAGAAACTGGATGTAGGGCACATACGGATAAATCTCCACCGCCGCCAGCGTCGCGCCGGCCCCGGCGCGCGGAGCCGGCCCGGGCTGGTTGTAGGCCGGAAGCAGCGCGGCCATCGATCCTTCCAGCGCGGCGGAGGAGAACTGGTCGGTGTTGTCCTCGGCCAGCACCACGCGCGGGCTGGCGCCGGCCAGGACTTTGCGCGAGAAATCCGGCGGAATCTCCAGCACGCCGTTGATTTTTCCCTCCCGCAAATCCCGCAGCGCCGCCGCAGTGTCGGCGTAGGCCGCCGTGTCGAAGGTTTGGGCGTTGGCGGCGACGGCTTGAAACATCTCCTTGAGCCGCGCCGCGGGCAGCCCGTGGTCCCGATCCACCAGGCCGATGTTGAGATGCTTGACTTTGCCGCCGAACGCATAGCCCAAAACGACCAACTGCACCAGCGGCATGATCATGGAAATGAGGATGAGCGCCGGGCTGCGGCGGAACCGGCGCAGGTCGCGTTCGATGATGGCAAGGATCCGGTGCATGGCCGCTCAGTTCCTCTGCATCAGGAACGCGCTGTTGGCGGCGGCGGGCGCCTGCAGGGCGTCGCGCAATTGATGGCCGGTGTAATGGACAAACACGTCGTCCAGCGTCGTGCTTTGCACGGACAAGGAAGCGACCGTGATGCCGGCCGCCCGCGCCGCCTCCATGAGCGCCACCGTCGTGCGCGGGCCATTCCGCGAAGAGATGCGGAAAACGTGGTCCTCGCCTTTGACCTCCGCGACCTCCGGCAAGGCCCGCAGCGCCGCCATCCAGCCGGGCGGAACCTCCGACACGCTGACTTCCAGGATGTTGTTGCCGGGAATGGAAGCCTTGAGCTTGAGCGGCGAATCCAGCGCCGCCAATTTGCCATGGTCCACAATGGCAATCCGGTCGCACAACCGGTCCGCCTCGTCCATGTAATGGGTCGTGACCAGGATCGTCAGATCCCTTTCGCGTTTCAGGCGCGCCAGCATCTCCCAGACGGCGACGCGGGACACGGGGTCCAAGCCGGTCGTCGGCTCGTCCAGAAAAAAGATTTTGGGCTTATGCACCAGCCCGCGGGCGATTTCCAGCCGGCGCCTCATGCCTCCGGAAAACATTTTCACCGGTTTGTCCGCCCACGGCTCCAAGTCCACCGCCCGCAGCAGTTCCCGGATGGCCCGCCGCCGCTCCGCCGCGCGGATGCCGTAGAGCTTGGCGAAAATCCCCATGTTCTCCTCCGCCGTCAAATCCAGGTCCGACGTCATCGCCTGCGGGATCACCCCGATGGATCTGCGCACACTGTCGGCCTCCCGGACCACGTCGTATCCATTGACGCACGCGCCGCCGGAGGTCGGCGGAACCAGCGTTGTCAACATGCGAATGAGGGTGGATTTGCCCGCGCCATTGGGGCCCAGCAGCCCGAACACTTCGCCCTGGTGGACCGAAAAACGGATGGCGTCCACGGCGGTGAAATCGCCGAAGCGCTTGGTCAGCCCGTCCACTTCGATGGCAACACTCATGCGTCAAGGGGCGGCCAGGGGCAGGGTCACGTAGGCGGTCATGCCCACCGCCAGGCGGCGGTCGCGGTTGTCGCAGCGCAGGCGGATCTGAAACGTCTTGATGTCGCGCTTGGTGCGGCTCACGTCCCGTTGCGTGGCGTAATCGGCGTCAATGCCGCGAAAAAACACCTCGCCCTCCCGCGCCGCCCCGGAAGGCAGCCGCACCCTCAGGCGGTCGCCCAGGCGAATGCGGTCCATGTAACTCTCCTCCACGTCGGCCCGGACCCAGAGATCGTCCGGATTGATCAGGGTGACGATGGCCTGGGCGGGATTGACCACTTCGCCCAGGAGGGCCGCGCGCGTGTCCACAATGCCGGCGCCGGGCGCGCGGATTTCGGTGTGAGTGAGTCGCACATCGGCCTTCTCCTCCTGCGCCCTGGCGGCGTCCAGCAGCGCCACGCTGGCCTGGAGCGCGGCCCGGCGCGCGGCGGTCTGCTCGGAACTGGCCTTGGCCAGGGAGACGGCCGCCTCGGCGGCGAGGGCCTGGTTGTTCAGCGATGCCACCCGCGCCTTGTCCGCCGCGGAGGTGGTGCGGGCTTGATCGAAGGTCTGGCGCGAATCCAGGCCGCTCTGGTAAAGGCCCTCTTCCCGCTTGTAAATGAGATCGGCGTTCTCCAAGTCCGCCTCGGCCTGGGTGACCTGGGCTTGGGTTGCGGCGAGCATCGCTTCCGCCTGGCGGATTTGATTGGTCGCCTGGGCCTCCTGGAATTTCAGGTCCGCCTCGGCCTGGGCCACCAGCGCGCTGAATTGCAATTTGGCGCCGGCGTAATAGGCCGCGTCCGCCTTCCATTCCTGCGGCTGGATCACCGCCAGCAACTGCCCGTTGGTCACCGCGTCCCCTTCCCTGACCAGCATTTGCTGCAACCGCCCTGAGATTTCAGAACTGACGATGACTTCGTCGGTGGTGACGATGCCAGTCAATACGATCGCCGCGGGCCGGCGCAGGCAGGCCCAATACACCAGGCCGGCCGCGGCCGCCAAAGAAAAAATGACCGCCGGGATGCGCCGCTTCATGGAAGAGGGGAGGGATCGGTGAACAAACCCCGGCGGATGAATTCCAGCGCCTCCTGTTTGCGCCGCTGGATGCCGGCCTGCGCGCAAGCCCCGGTGTGGCCGGGCATCCGCAGGACCGGCGCGGCGGAAAAATAAAACACGATCAGGGCCACGATGGAAATGGCCGCATGGAGGGGATCGGCCCGGCGGAACTCCCCGTCGCGCATTCCCCGTTCCAGCAGTTTGAATGGAGCAGCGCGTGGTTCACCCCGGCGGCGGCGGCGATGGCTTCCGTGCGCGTCCCGGCCAGGCCGTGCCGGGCGAAGGCGCGCTCGGCGGCGGCCAGGATGGCTTGGCGCGCCGGCTGGCGGGCGCCGTCCCGGCCGGCCGCTCCCCGGTTGGAGGCGCGTTTCGGCATCATTTAATTAACTGGATAGTTAAACCGCTCCGTTCCATCCGTCAAGCGCCAAACGCGCCGCGGCGCCGTGGAGGGCGCATTCCACTTTTTTGGGTGATTCCTGTTGGCGCAGAAGCGCTTTAAGATCTCGGGCCTTTCGATTGAGAATTGGTCATTGAGAATTTGTCATTGGTCATCGTCTCCGAACCGCCGGCGGGCGGCTCTTTTCTGCCCGCTTTGGCCGTCGCAATGGACTTTCCCAAGATGCGGCAAAGCTGGTCGCATTCCTCCACCAGCACGGCCACCCGCTTGGCCGGAAGCAACCCGGTGAGAATGATGAACTTGAGCCAGCCGCGGGTTTCCACCAACTCCTTTAGCGCCACATTGACCTTGTGAACGAAATCCGCGCGGCTCTCGCCGGAACGGGCCTCGTCGTAATTTGGCGCCGCCGCGATCCCGCTGCGGACGATCTGGCCGGCGACATGCCGGCCCACGCGGGTTTCCGGCAGCGCGTCCACCACCTTGGCGATGCGGGCCGCAAACTGCCACAATCGCTCGGAGAGTTGCTGGGGCGTCATGCCGATTGTGTTTACATGACAAATGACCAATTCTCAATGACCAATTCTCAATCGTTTCCATCGCGCAAATCCAGGACATGACAGAGAAGCACCCAAAAAAGTGGAATGCGCCTTTCCTCAGGGTTTGACCCTATTGCCCCTTGAACCTGGCGGGTTTTCATGGTATTATGAATGTAGGACTTCCAATGAATAAAACCAAAGCGCCATGAAGCCGCCTCGTGAAGGGCCGGGAGCGCCAGACCGGCAGCGAACCGATGAGCCGGCCGCTCATGCGGGAGACCTGCAAAGGCAGATGGCCGCGACCGCGCGGTTGGAACAGGACCTGCGGGGCCAGGAAGCGCTTCTCCGGGAGTTGACGGAGAACATCCACCAGGTGTTCTGGCTTTCGTCGGTCGATCAACTGCAGAAGTTCTACGTCAGCCCCAGTTATGAACACATCTTTGGGCGCAGTTGTGATGGTCTCTTGCGCAATCCGATGAGCTGGCTGGAGGCCATCCATCCCGATGACCGGCCCCGCATCGAGGCGGAGGTGGCGCGTCCGTGTGGTGGACGGTTCACTCTCGAATACCGGATCATTCGTCCCGACGGCGCGATCCGTTGGATTCTGGCCCGCGGCTATCCGGTGCGCGATAATCGGGGTCATATCTGTCGCATTGCCGGGCTGGCCGAAGATATCACCGAACGCAAGCAGGCCGAGGCGGCCATCCAGCAGTTGGCGGCCATTGTCGGGTCCTCCGAGGATGCAATTATCAGCGAGGACCTCGACGGAAGGATCCGGACGTGGAACCGGGCAGCCGAGCGCATCTTTGGCTACCTGGCGAAGGAAGTGATCGGCCAAAATATTGCGCTGCTCATCCCTGGAAACCGCACGGCAGATGAAGTTGCGATTTTGGAAGAGATGCGGAAAGGAAAGCGCATCCGGCACTATGAGACCACCCGGCTCAAAAAGGACGGCACGCCCCTGTTGGTTTCGCTCACGATTTCACCGGTGAGGGATGCCTCGGGTGAAATTGTGGGCGCTTCCAAGATTATGCGGGATCTCAGCGAGCGCCGACAGGCCGGGGAGGCCCTGCGCCGCTCGGAGACCAAGTTCCGCACGCTCTACGATACGACCAGCGACGCGATAATGCTGCTGGGCGAGAAAGGCTTTTTCGACTGCAACCCGGCGACCCTGGCGGTGTACGGCTGCGCGACCCGGGAGGAGTTTCTCTCGAAACACCCCGCCGATCTGTCGCCGCCGACGCAGCCGGACGGCACGGATTCCCGGACGCTGGCCAACCGGCAAATCGCCACCGCGATGGAAAAGGGCAGCCACCAATTCGAGTGGATGCATAAACGGGCCGATACCGGCGAGGTCTTTCCCGCCGACGTGCTGCTCAGTGCGATGGAGCTGGATGGCAAACGGGTGCTCCAGGCGACCGTCCGCGACCTCACCGAGCGCAAGCAGGCCGAAGAGGCGGTCAGCAGGGCGCAGGAGATACAACGCGCGATTTTCGACAGCACGTCCGACTTTATTTGGGCGGTGGATGCCCAAGACTTCAGGCTGCTGACCTTCAACCGCGCCTTCCGCGACTATTCGCTCCAGCAACGCGGCAAGCGCCTTAGCGTCGGACAACGTCCGGAAGATCTCCTTCCGAACGCAGATTACATTGAACGTTGGCGCGGTTATTTTCAACAAGCGCTGGCCTCGGGGCCATTTACAACGGAATACCTCGCGGCTTCGGGCAAGGTCACGCTTCTCTTGACCTTCAACCTCCTCAAGCAGGATGGGGCCGTCTTCGGCGTTTCGGTCTTCGGTAAAGACATCACCGAGCGCAAGCAGGCGGAGAGGAGGATGCGGATGTTCTCTCACGCAATCGTCGCGGCGCGAGAGGAGGAGAGGAGGCGGGTGTCGTCCGCTTTGCACCACGATGTGGGATTCCTGGCGGTGGGGGTGTCGGCCTATCTGGACGCGATCGAAAAGGATCTGCGCTCCGGCAAACCCGCGCAAGCGCTCCGGTGGATGAATTGGACCCGGAAGCTGTTTGACCAGTCGGTGGCCCGCTTGAAAAATCTGGCCGTTGAAATCCGCCCGCCGGAACTGGATGTCCTGGGACTGAGCGCCGCCTTGAGACAACATTTCTCCCGGATTACAACGCAGAGGGGCGCCCGGATTCGTTTCCGGGAGACGCGGCAGGGACCCCCGGTGTCCGCCAACGCCGCCACCATTCTGTTCCGAGTTGCGCAGGAGGCGCTGACCAATGCCATCCAGCATGGCCGCGCCAAGCAAGTGGACGTGGACTTCAGGGCGTCGAAGGAGGAAATCAGGCTGACAGTTCGTGATAATGGAAAAGGATTCGATCCGTCGCAACCCCGGAGGCGGGCCACGCCCCAGTTGGGCCTTCGCGTCATGCGGGAAATGGCCGCTTCCGCCGGAGGCGCTTTTGCCGTGGAGTCCCGGCGCGGCAAGGGGACGACGGTGCGCTTGAGCCTGCCAATGGAAACCGCACCCGCCTCTGCTCCGCTT
>Ga0326727_10007645_pt1 | contig 28329 bp, 25 predicted proteins | sample MB2enrmetagenome_FD_207643 | JGI IMG/M metagenome (GOLD analysis project Ga0326727, IMG submission 207643) | Lab enriched peat soil microbial communities from McLean, Ithaca, NY, United States - MB29MY | ecosystem: Environmental > Terrestrial > Soil > Wetlands > Peat | place: USA: New York... | reverse complement strand
CACTTGGCCCGCCTGCTTCGGCAAGGCCGTGCGATTAGATAGGTAGGAGAAGATATACGTGTAAACGGTAGCGCTCGTGTGCAGGATTTAAACAGTTGCCTCTTAAAGCAAGTACCTTACTGCAACACTTCATGGGAAATTCGCTAAGGTGAAAGATTACCAACGAAGTCATAAGCCGCGGTTTCTATGCATTAGCCCGTGCATGGCGTCAGCGACGCTCATGTTGTCTGCCGCCGCGAAGGTCGCCTCCGCTTCCATATGGACTGGAAGCAGAATTACAGTTCTAACAGTAGAACGAGGGTCGGCCTTTTCGCCTTACAAACAGGTATTTACCTTTCTACGCAAACCGTTAGCTGATGACTGAGACAGAAGCGGTCCTCTTTGACGCCTATGGCACCGTGCTCGATGTCGGCACGTACCACGGGGACATAACGAAACACGTCGTCCAGCAATCGAACACGCTCTTTGGCATCACCACATCGGTTGAAGAGTTCAACGCCTACTGGAGCGAAGAGTTTGAGTGCGCGTTCCGCGATGTGATCGCGTACTGTGGTGAGTTTAGGAATATGCGCGATCTTTATGGAATTAGCGCGAGAAACGTCTTTCACCGTTACGGGATAAGCGTGCCTGACGCTTACGTTGAAGAGCTGAACCGCATCTTCAAGAAAATGCTCGACGAAGCTGTTACCATTCTTCCGAACGTCAAAAAGACGCTCGAGATACTTTGCACAAACGGATGCAGGCTCGGAATGGTTTCAAACGGAGACGCCGAGGAGTTGTCGGCCCATCTAAACGGGGTCTCTGACTTTTTTGACGTGATCGTGACCTCTGAAGAACTTAAAGTCTACAAACCGCATTCGCGACTATTCGACGAGGCCATCCGCAAGATGGACGTAATGCGAGAAGCGACGGCCTTCGTCGGGGATACGATCACTTCTGATGTTTTGGGAGCAAAAAAAGCAGGGCTGACGGCTATCTGGTACAATAAAAAAAAGCGCATTCCAAAGCCCGAAATACGCCCGGACTTCGAAATACGCGATATGGCAGAGATCCTAGAAATCGTCGAGCTCAGCCGCGTTGGCCCGGATCGTAGCTGAAGCTCGCTCGCCCTTAGCCGCTCTGTCCTGCAAGTTCCGCCTCCATCTGCCGCAGTCGCTCGATCCGCTTTTCAATGGGCGGATGAGTCGATAGGAGGTTTAGTGCAGAGCCTCTCGAAATTGCCGGTATGATGAAGAACTGGCTTATACCCTCTACTTTACGGATATCCTCCGTTGGAACGCGTTCGATGTAGCCACTTATTTTGAGCAGCGCACTGGCGAGGTTTGCCGGGTGCGCTGTGAGGATGGCAGAGCCTCGATCGGCCGCGTACTCGCGGTAGCGCGAGAGCGCCCGCGTGATGAGGAAACTAACGATCCATATCGCCGCGAGCGCGATGAAGAAAAGAAAGATGTTGTTGTCCCGCCGGCTACCACCTACGCCCATGAAGAACCAGAAGCGCATGAGGAACCCCGCAATCGTCGTGACGAAGCTCGCGATAGTCATAACGAGCATATCTCTGTTCTTGACGTGTGACAACTCGTGCGCAAGCACAGCCTCCACTTCCGGCTCCTCAAGTCGCTGGAGGAGTGAACTCGTGACGGCTACCACCGCGTGGTTCTGACTGCGCCCGGTCGCAAAGGCGTTCGGGACTGTGCTGTTTGCGATAGCTACCTTCGGCTTTGGAAGGTCCGCCATGGCGCACAGGCGTTCAATAGCGCTGTGGAGCTCGGGAGCTTCGTCCTCACTAACGATGTGCGCTCCGCTCGCGGCGAGCACGACCCGATCTGAGAAATAGTACTGCGCTCCCAGAAACAGTGCCACAAAAACGACTATGATCGCGATGTTTTGCACGAAGACCAAGATAATGCCTATGAACGCGACGTACACGAGCCCAAGCAAAATCATGGTCAGCAGCATGCGGGCTGAAAGCCCGACGTCACTGCCCCACTTACCTTTCATATGTAGTAATCACCTTATTATCGATTTATACAAAAATAATATGCACGCTTGAGTTCATAAAGATGCCGTTGACCGCTCTGGACTCTTTGCTCACCGCTTTTGCGCGTCGAGGGGCGTCGCGCCGTGCGCGGGAAAGGGTTTATAATGGGGCAGCCACGTTAGCAGGAACAGAACACGATGCCCACCGGTAACGAAAACGACAAGTCGCTCGAAGCCATCGACTGGGATGAGTTCCATCCAACAAGCCCGTACGACGTTTATGTGTCTCGCACGCCACCGCGGAAGAAATGGTCCATCGTGTTGGGGTTATTGCTCTATCTCGTAGGTCAGTTCAGCGTGTCGCTGTTCTTAACGCCGCTTCTAGTTCGTGCGGGCGTAATTTCTTCCACCGAAGTGCTCAGCGCAGCTTCAGGAGCTTTCACCGCGGTGACCTTTTGGTTGCTGATCGTCGCGGACATCGTTTCCGTTGCACTCATCGTGGCACTTGTTCTCAGTTTCTACAAAGAGAAGATCTCTTCGCTCGGATTGAAGACGAAGAAATTGCCGAAAGCGCTTCTTTATGGAGTGGTGGGATTCGTTGTTGCGTTTGTCGTTGCAGCTATCGTCGGCTACCCGATCGAGCAATACTTCGGCGTCGACGCAACGCAGCAGGCATTGTCACAGTCAGCGACCGTATCGGGGCTGTTGCCCCTCGTTCTCTTGTCCGGGGTCATTATCGCCCCTATAGCAGAAGAAATCGTGTTCCGCGGGTACCTCTACAAAGCTTTTAGAGACCGGTTTAAGCCGTGGTATGCTATCGTAATGAGCGCCGCGCTCTTTTCGGCCATCCATCTAGAACCGCTCGCCGCCGTTCAGCTGTTCGTGATCGGCATTGTACTCGCGTACGTGTACGAGAAGACCGACAATTTGATGGCCCCTATCGCCTTGCACATGCTCAATAACGCGGTTGCTTTCCTCGTGGTTGCTTTCATCGTCGTGCGCTAGAGCCTTTATGTCACGAGCTTCGCAATGAAATCACCCACACGAACTCCCACCGATTCTGCAACAGGTGCGCACTTCACGCGCATCAAGTAGGCGACGGGTTTGAAGGAATATTCTGACAACATTTCGTAATTAGCCATTCCCTTCGCGATAATAAGCGAAGCACGAGGCAACATGTCTCTTAACGTGGCCGGAATTTCATCGAGTTTTATGCCGATCGCGTTTGAACCCGTCGTGACGACCCTATCGGCCACCTTGTCCAGTCCGGACTCCCAGACGTCTTCGATCGTAGCATCTGTGAGGATGGGTCCCCCACGGACGACGAGGGTGACGTGCGCCCCTAGCTTGCGCATTTGTTCTATGAGCAATCCGTCGTACACGATCTCGCCGACGTTATCGGCCACGTAAACGACGTCTTTGAGGAGTGGCTTGATCGCGTCAGTATCATCGATGTCCAGCCCGTGTCGGTAGATTGTGGCAACTTCCTTTTCAAAATCATCCGTTGCCACTTCAAAACCGAGCACACCAAAATCGAAGGTGTTTCCAATAATTGCCGCGATGAGGGCGCTGCGAAAGGGATCACTGCTCGTTTGGATGAGTGATTGCACGGTGGGCAAGAGTTTTACTGCGGTCTCGTTGGCGAGTCGTTTCACGTGTCTGTAGGGATCATCATCGCCAAGTACTCGGTACACCTCCCGGTGCACCTCAGTCGAAAGAAGCGCTATAGGGCCTTCGAAGCCTACCCGACACATCGTTTTCGCTGCCGCTTCTTCCGCTTTGAGCTGCGTCGAGAGATCAGTGCTTGACAGCTTTGCCTCGTACAATACCCGCGATGTCAGACACGGGATGCATTCGGGGAACACCTGCATACAAATCAACTTGAGAGCGATACTGCGCAGAAGAGTAGAAGCGCTTATTGGCTATAAAAGCTCACGTGATAAAGCGTGAAAGTCGGCGAACTTGGTGAGCGGGCGCTCGTGAAGCAGTTAGCTGGGCTTATCGACTGCACGGCAGTGCTTTGTCCTGGAGCGGACGATTGTTCGGCGATCGCGTTCGATGACTACTATGTGGTCGTCACGACCGATATGTTGCACAAAAAAACGCACTTCCCGCGCGAGATGAGCGGGTATCAGATCGGGTGGATGGCCACCGCCGCTACCTTAAGCGATATCGCCGCGATGGGTGCAGACCCTCTTGGCGTGACGATGGCCATGGGCATTCCGCGCGAGGCGGACGTCGCATTTGCGCTTGACGTCGTGCGTGGCTGCAACGCGTGCTGCAGGCAAAATGGAACCATGCTTATCGGCGGCGACACAGATGAGCACGATGAACTCACGCTCGTCGGCACCGCCATAGGCCGCGTGCAGCGGGACAAAATGCTGACGCGGGCCGGGGCGAAACTCGGGAACGCTGTTTGCGTCACGGGCAGACTAGGCCTCGCTGCCGCAGGCGTGCGGATGTTGCTCGACAGTAGCTACGCAGACCACCCCTTGCGCAAACGTGCCCTTAAAAAACTGTTCGAGCCCCAGCCAAGAATTACGTACGGCCAAGCGCTCGCCGCCTCTGGTGCGGTGACCGCTCTCATCGACACGAGCGACGGGCTCAGTCTCTCCTTATATGAGCTGTCGACGGCAAGCAATTGCGGCTTTTGCCTACAAGCAGCTGATCTGCCCGTGAGTGACGCCGCAAAATCGGTGAGCCGCGACCGGTCTGACGAGTTAGCGCTCGCACTATACCGAGGCGGTGATTATGAACTCTTGTTCACAGCGAAACGCGAGCGATTAGAGGCCATCCCGATTCCTTACACCATAATCGGCTCAGTTATCGAGTTTGGGATGCAGCTTGACGTGGACGGGGTCGTGCAGGAGCTCGAGGCCGAAGGATACGAGCACTTAGCTGCTTCTGGGCCGAAGGTGTAGTGCGCTTCACTTGGCTATTTCAAACGCGAGGGATTGCCGAAGACCTCAGAGGATATGCCGAGACCGGTGCAGTTGTTATACAAGATTGATGAAAGTAGCGAGATGACCTTCCCCTCCTGCACGATCGGCGCTCCGCTGTCTCCTGGCAGCGGCATATCCGCGCATGGAAATGCGAACCGGTTGAGGTTTCGCCCGGTGTCGACAACTCGGCATTCGATGCGCCGATCATACGTGATGAGCTCCGCCGGCCCGAAACGGGCACGCCCTATTGCAGAGAACGTCGCGTGCTCAGGAGGGACATCGATTAGCGCTAGATCGTAGTCATTGAGAAGGTGAACGACGGTGCCGTCGTGCCCGTCCACGACAACTTTCGTGCCGACCGCGCCGTGGCCGTAGCGAATGACGTGACCTGCAGTTAGCGCACACACGCACTTATTATGCGGGATGACCGCGCCGACCGTCCCACGGATTTCCTTACTTTTCACCAAGCATCCTTCTGTGATCACGGCTTTTTGTCACCCCGCAACCGTTTGAGCAGTGCGTCGGCGCCGGCAAACCCGACGGTTTTTTCGCTCCCGTGCATGATGTCGAGATGTTCGGCTCCGAGACTCGTTGCGATTGGGCGTTCGAGCATGCCACCCACGATCAAATCAACGCGCTGCGCTTTGCATCGTTCTATGATGGTCTCGTGCTCGGGAGCGATGAGTACCTCGCAGCGCTCACTGACGAGCCCGCTCAGCCGCGCTGCTGTATTGACGTCGAAGTCGGATACGATCAGCGTTGGTTCGATACCGCACTCCTTTAGGAAGTTTGTGACGGCGATTGCGCGCGTAGGACCGCCGATCACCGCGACGCGCCTCCCGACGACGGTAGGAACTGCGGCCTGCGCTGGACACAGGGCGTCCAGATCCACTGACGTGCCAAGCGCATCGGCTATGCGGGCCAGAAACCGCCTCGTTGCCTGATGCCCGATGGGAAGTTCTTCGATGATGTACGGCATATCGAATTGCTCCTCCAACTGCTCAGCAGCATCCTTGCCTGTAGCCTCGCAGACGACGACGTTCAATCTCGCTGAGGCGATATGCTCGATCTGGCGCACGGTGGCACCCGCAGTGAGCACCGCATTGACACGGACGCCGATAAGCGCCAAGGCATGCTTGAGCTCTTTAAGATCGGGACCTGCCCTCAGCAGGCCAATCAGATTCACCGACAGCTCATCACGCGTCCGTGGCGGCTCAACGAGCACTTCAACGAGTCGCCTAAGCGTCTCGCTGTAGCCGGATCGGTAATCACCTTCAAAGCCTCCTGAGTCGATTCCCAGCACCTTTGCATTCGTCTGGACTTCTCTCACGACGCTTTCAACGTCTTCACCGATAATACTGGAAGCGCAGCACGACAGCACGGCGATGAGCGCGGGGTTAAACTCGCGATCTAATTCGGCGATTGCGCTTTTAAGTTTCTCCGCGGCGCCAAAAATGACATCTTTTTCATCCATACAGGTCGAATAGACGTTGGATGTTTTGTCGCCCCGCATCCCGAGTATGTAGTTAATGTGATAAACGCAGCCCTTCGGGCCGTGGACGAGAATGACGCTGTCTTTGATGTTGCCTATAGCCTTTATTGTGCCGAAGAGCCGGCACGTGGCGCGTGGGATCCTAGCTGCACTCTTGAGCAAACCCGCTCCTCGAAATGTTTCCTTGGTACGCATGTATCAGACCCGTCGTATATATACAGGACTTCGCAGAGTCTCAGCTCTTCGCTCAGACCACGCTAGCAGCTTTGCTAGCCCCGTTCGCGGCAGCGCGTCGATCGGATTAGATGGCGCGCTAAGCGATCGTCAATGCTCGTTGCGTTTGATGTTCAAACCAAAGCGCGGCACAGTGGGGTTCATTCTTCCAAAAAATCATTTTACGTTGGAAAAACTGGTTGAGGGCTTACAGAGCGCCTCGGTTAGCGTTTTACGACGCGAAACAACTGAATTTCGAAAAGCTTAAATGCGAAGAATGGCGTAGAACGTCATCCACAAAATTCGGATTTCGCAAGCATAGGGGGGCCACTAACATGACCGAGGCAGAAATGTTAATATGTACCCGTTGCGGCAAGCCAGTACGAATGAATCCTTTCAACGGCTACAGTCTGTGTCCGTTTTGTATAGCAAGGAATGACCACACGGTGAAGGACGACGCGTGGTGTGCAGACAAGCCCATTTCAAGCTAGTAGCAGATAAGCCTGTGGTGAGGGTTGCATTTCGTTAAAAGAGATGGTACTATGGGATAATTTACGCTTTTCATCACGGAAGAGCAGGGGCACGAACTGAGCCGCCGCAGTTTCGCTCAAGCACTTAAACAGTTTTGAACACTTCGAACTACTTCCTTGACAAACAGACGCGACAGGCTGTGCGGCGAAGCGCTGCAAAAATCAGCGCAACAATTATAAGAATGATTTGCAGTCGTTGTAACAAAGATCGTTCAATTTAGCTACAAGCAACGAGGGGGTATTTCAGTGAAGGTTATCGCTTTTAACGGTAGTGCCCGCAAGGATGGCAACACCGCTATTCTCATTAAGCACGCGCTGCGCGAACTTGAACGAGAAGGTATTGAGACCGAACTCGTTCAGCTCGCAGGAACACAAATTCAAGGCTGCATCGCGTGTTCGGAGTGTTTCGAGACTCGTGACCAGTGCTGCGTCGAGACTGATGACGCGGTAAACGAGTACATTGCCAAGATGCTCCACGCAGATGGGATCATCTTAGGTTCACCGACGTACTTCGCTGATATAACGCCCGAACTCAAAGCGCTTATTGACCGCACTGGGATGGTAGCGCGCGCCAACGGCGACATGTTTCAGCGTAAAGTCGGCGCTGCAGTCGTAACGATGCGACGCGCTGGCGCTATTCACGCATTCGACTCGATCAATCACTTCTTCTTCATTGGTCAAATGATCGTTCCCGGTTCGAGTTACTGGAATATCGGTATCGGCCATGCTATCGGTGAGGCAGAAGACGATGCTGAGGGCATTGCTACGATGACCACCCTCGGCAAAAACATGGCGTGGCTCCTGAAGAAGCTCCACGCATGATTGCTGGAGCTCGTGCCAGACGGTGTAACGGGCAGCATGGCTCGCGTTCTAATCATTTACGACACGCGATACGGCTCTACGAAAACCGTAGCGCAGTGGATAGCTGAAGGGGCAGCAGACATAGGACACGTCGACGTGGTAGTACAGAACGTCGCCGAAGCTGACTCACGCGGTTTCGACTTGATCGTGATCGGCTCTCCAATTTACGAAGAGCATCCGCTGCCGAGCGTTGTGAACTTCCTTGCTGCGAACCGTGATCGCTTAAGCGACAAAGACGTGGCGCTTTTCGTTGTCTGTGTGGACTATGGTACAGTGCCTAAAGAGGAGCTCGTGCATCGGTACGTGGCAGACTTGCAAGCGCATGCTGCAGGGCGCGTTCGAGCAATCGAGGTGTTTTGAGGGTATCTCGACGTTGACAAGCTCTCTGATACGGACAGGAAGCTCATAGAAGATTTTGCCAAGCTTATGAGGGTACCGATTACGCAAGTCAACAAACTAGATACACAGAGCGCACGCAAATTCGGAGCGCAAATTGCTCGCTTCCTAGAGCGAGCGTAGCTGTTGAATGACTGGGTCAACTCCTTCCCGAATCATACGCTCACCAAGAATCAATGCCGCGCAGCTTCGGCAGCTCGCGCCGTCCCTCGGAAGATGATGATGGGTTGGTAACATACAACGTGCCAGCCGTCTGGCGAAATGAGGACTCGCTCAGACTTACGGCGTTGCTGACACTTGCGCAGTGCGGCACGAACACAACTAAAGAGAATATGCGCTCTGAAAATATTCAAGCTGCGGCGATAACGCGCCACCGCAGAAGAGCTGCTTAAAGGAAAACATGACTATTACTGATCTCGTACTGATCGCCATTCTTGTTTCGGATCTTCTTTTCGCCATTACTATCGTCTTTTTTGAGAGGAAAAGTCCGGCCACTGTCTGGGCCTGGCTGTTGGCCCTTTTCTTTTTACCCGTTGTCGGGTTTGTTCTCTATGTTTTCCTCGGCCAGAACTATCGAAAAAAAAAGATGTTTCGGATGAAACAAGACGCGGATGCGGCCTTCAGGAGCCTCGTCGAGGTGCAGAAAAGCGAACTGAAAGCTAGCGAGATCCCTGCCACGGCGCATCTTTCTGCCGCATTCCGCCGCATGGTGCTGATGCTTGTCGAAGACAGCGGTTCGATACTCACGACTAACAACCAGATTAAAGTGTACACAGACGGTACTGAGAAATTCTCTGATCTGATTGCCGCGATCAATGGAGCACACGACCATATCCATCTCGAGTACTACATCTGGAGGAATGACGCGCTAAGCCGCGAGATGCGAGAATCGCTTACGGAGCGCGCGCGAGCAGGAGTTGAGGTCAAGCTCCTGTGCGATGGGCTTGGCTGTGCCCGCCTCCCGACGCATTTTTTTGACGACTTTGCGCGCGCCGGGGGACAGGTGGCATTCTTTTTCCCTTCTCTGGTGCGGTTCGTAAATCTACGATCCAATTTCAGAAATCACCGAAAAATTGCCGTCATTGACGGAAAAATCAGCTTCGTGGGCGGATTCAACATCGGCGAAGAGTACCTCGGAAAGGTCAGGAAATGGGGATACTGGCGCGATGCCGCTGTGCAAATCGCCGGATCGGCGGTTTTATTGTGCCAGCTCCGCTTCTTCTTCGATTGGAACTATGCGGTGAAAGGGCGGCACCTAGACTACGAGCAGCGCTATTTCCCTGATATCTCCACATCCGCAGGGGCGTGCGTCCAAATCGTCTCAGGCGGGCCGGACACCTATTGGAACCCAATTAAAGAGTCCTATCTAAAGATGATCAACTCTGCAACAGATACAATCTATATTCAGACTCCATATTTCGTCCCTGACGACAGTGTTCGCGACGCACTCCGAATTGCAGCACTTTCTGGCCTTGACGTCCGTATCATGATTCCAGACCGACCAGATCATCCCTTCGTCTATTGGGCAGGGCTTTCCTTCCTTGGACAGCTGCTCGACTCGGGCGTTCGGGCGTACACCTATGACAACGGGTTCCTTCACGCAAAGACGATCGTGGTGGACGAAGTGGCCGCGTCTGTCGGGAGCGCAAACTGGGATTTGCGAAGCTTCGGTCTCAACTTTGAGACGAATGCAATTATTTATAATACCCCTGTTGCGCGACGCTTAAAGGAGGCGTTCGCCAAAGACATGAACGTTTCTACCGAGCTTACCCCTGAACGTTATGCGAACCGTTCTGTGACAATCAAATTGAAGGAGTCGATCTCACGTCTGTTTTCAGCTTTGCTTTAAACTGGGAGGGCTTTGAACGGGGGTTTCGATTTGGACGCCGCCTTAAGAGGGGATTGAGATAACCAGCTGGCGCTTCCCGTGCGCCACGGGTTTCCAACTTCAGAGTGTAGGGAACCGGGCAGATCCAGAAAAATCTCTCGCAAGAAGAAAATTGCGAGATTGACCTCAGTCTACCGAGTCCAATCTCATCTCTTCTTATTCTCAACTATATCCGTTTGTGTGATCGCCAACGCACCAAAAAACCTTAAGACGCCCATATCACATGAGACTCTGCGGTATAGAGTCGGTGTCGACACGCAGGAGTAGGGGGTAAGGAGGGAGATGAAGCAGCCGCGCCGTATGCGAAATCGCGCTTTCAGGCGGAACCTCCAATTGGCAATGGCGACGTTGTCAGAGAAAGTGGGAAGCGATCAGTTCGACCCTAGCGCCTTCCAGATCGAGCAGGTGTCCGTGACCATTCCCGACTTGAGCCCCACGTTCCACGGCTACAAGATCGCAAGCATTGCAGATATTCATTTAGGCCAATGGCTCACCCCAAAACGTTTGGACGGCGTGATTGGCCTGATCAACCAGCAGCATCCCGATTTGGTCGCCATTATAGGTGATCTCTTCTCTTACGAGGTTGATCGGCTTTCAGCCGAGATGGCTACATCACTCAATAAGCTAAGCCCAAAAGACCTGAGCGTCGCGGTCCTCGGGAATCACGACCACTGGGTCGGCGAAGCAACCGTTCGAGAGATACTGCGGCTCAGCAATATTGTCGACCTGAGCAACGACGTTCATACGCTGCATAGAGGAGGCGCAGCGTTACACATCGCGGGCGTCGATAGCGTTACCCTCCACAAACATCGCTTGGACGTCGTGCTCGCCAAGCTTCCGCCGTCGGGCCCAGCAATCCTGTTGGCCCACGAGCCAGACTTTGCTGACGTGAGCGCGACGACTGGGCGATTTAGCCTGCAGATCTCAGGGCATTCGCACGGGGGCCAGCTGATCTTCCCTGGCATCGGGACGCTTGTCCGCGGCCCGCACGCCAAGAGATACCCGCTTGGTCGGTATCAAATCGGCGAAATGGTACACTACACGACTCGTGGTCTTGGAACCAACGTGTTCTGGATACGAATCAATTGCCCGCCGGAAATTACAGTGTTTACCCTGGCAAGCAAAGAGGGTTTATAGTGGATAGCAAGCCACAGCCTTAGTGGCGCTGCATCCATCTGACATCGGTGATTTAGGTCGGCGATGCCGCTGGCCTCCTCTTCCTGACATACTTGATTGCGGATTCACGTCAACAGCGTCTACGACCCCAACAACGACGAGGTCGCTGCATTTGAGAAGTTGGTCGGGAGTCACGGAGTGTTAGGTGGTACCCAGCGTAAGCCATTCGTGTTTATTCCTGCCGAACGGAATCTAGACCAGAAAGAGATTGTCGCGGGGAAAAACTGCACGAGTTTCTTAAAAGTAAGTTGCGCTCTATGCAAGCTAAGCCGTATACCTGGTGACCCACAGCGGTGCGCCGAGCCGACCGAAATTCGCGCCATCGCTATAACAGTCCGTACTTCCCCGCGATTTCCTTGAACGCGTCTGCTACGTAGCGTATCTGGTCCCAACTTAAGCCATACGTGTTAAGCTTCCACGCGCGGGTCGCCCCAGAAAAAGCGCCAACAATGCCCCGCTGCTTCAGTTCATCGCTCAAGAAAAAGCCTCGTCGCTTATGGGTCCGTGCTACCGTGTCAAAACTTCCAGTCGTATCTACCTTGCTCAAAGTATGCTTGCGCGGGTACTCGCTAAAGCACATATTCGCTTTTATGCTAAGGAGGGCATCGACAACGTAGTTCGACTTCGTGACGTACTCGCCCCATTCCTCTACGCGACGCCTCACTGTCGGAAAAGATGCCATCATCGCAAGAATGTTGCCGCCCATAAGCGTGCAGCCCAGCATCTGGATCTCCTTCACGCCAAACTGCCGCCCAGTAACATCGCCGATCATCTGCGTGGTGCTGAACACCGTATCCGCGTGCTCGCTAGTCGTTGCCAACACGCCGCTCGGCGCAGGCGACGCCATTGACTTGTGCCCGCTGCCCACAACAAAGTCTACGCCGAGCGCCTTACCGTCAACGGGTTTTATGCCAACGGTATACGCGCCATTGTACAAGATGGGGATGTCGTGTTGGTGCGCTGCCTTTGCCGCTCCGGCGACGTCATGCTCGTTCGCGAGAGAGTAGTCGAAGTGATCGAGCATCACGAGGACGGGCGATTTACCCTGTTCGCGCGTCACTTCTTCGATTTTTTGCGCGACGGCGTCGCCCGTGACGATATTAAGATCATTTGTGGGGACTTCGCGCACGGTGGCCTTTGCATTCTCAACCGCGAGGAACTCGGTGTAGTGTCCGAGCGCTGAGACCAAAACCGTGTCGCCTTTTTCCACAAGCGCAAGGCAAACTGCTTGAAAGGCGCGGCGCGCCCCTGGCGTGACGCGAGCTTCATCCATATTAAGGAACCTAGCGAGATCGCTGTGAAATTCGGCGATTGGCGGCTTGGTGATCTTATCGAGTCTAAATGGCTTGCGGCACTGGTCACACGTCGAGTAACCGTCGCCGTAGGCGATGAGCGCCTTCATCGCCTCTGCGGTCAAACGGCCTGCGGCTTGGATCGGCTGGATGTTGATGAAGTTCTCCTCGACTTCACGGACTGGTATATTCCCTGCGATCTTCATTCTTGAAGCTCCTCTTCAAGCTTCGACAAAGCGGCTTTTACCCGTGCGAGAGCTTCTCGCGCTTGCATCTGTTGCTCCGCACTCAACTTGTGTAAGGGGGCAGTCTCGCGCAGCAGTACTCGTAAGTCAGTAAGAGCGAAAAGTGCCTCAAATAGGTTATCTACAGCGTTATCCATGCCTAAACCCCAATAGTCCAGACGCTTAATGTTATTAATTTTTATTGACAGAAACGAGCTCGTTAGCGGCCACCCGCGCCTGACAAGGCTTATTCTTGAGGGCACGAATTCGATGCTCGTCGGCGCAGCTTGATAGGCCAGAGCACGCGGGCTTACGCGCTCGAAGCTGCACCTACGCCGCCGTGCCGCGACTGAGCGCCGTCCTATATCAGATAAGCTTAATAAACTCCTAACGCTAACGCATAATCGCCGCCTTTGTTCGCGGAAGCGTGCCAGTATGCGCGAACTCGATAATGAAAATCAGATGCAGTCGGATGAAGCCGCGACGCCAGTGAGCGAGTCAGAACCCGCTGCATATGCACTTCTAAGCGCACTGTTCGATTCCATTTTGGTAATCGATGGGAGAGATGTAATCCTTGCTCTTAACCAAGCTGCGGCACTCTGGCTCGGCACGACCTTTTCTGAAGCGGTCGGAGCACCGGTGGGTTCGGTCATTTCAAGCGAATTAGCAAAGCAAATAACTGCTTGGAGGCAAGAGGCGGTTGCTTCGAAAACACCCATTCGGACTGAAGCAGTGATTGATTCCAAGCGTAAGGTCTTCTCGATTTACCCGGTTCGCGAGAAGGTCGGGCGCGTCGCGCGCATTGTCATCGCGATTCGTGATGTCACTGACGAACAACGCATGCGCGAAGAGTACGAGCTCCTCGCTGGAAAGGTTGCACAGCAGGCACGCACTCTCGAGGGTTTTCTGTCAGCGTCAGCCGATCTAATTTACGTCTTTGATCAGGACAGCCGCTACATATATGTCAATCGGCCTGGAGCCCGAGCGCTCGGATTCAAGCCGCACGAAATGGCAGGTAAGACGTGGACGGAGCTCGGATTGCCACTTCAGCCGATGCAGCGCATGATTGCCCTCGGCGACATTGTATTCGCCACAGGCCGTCCAGTGACCGACGAGTTGCACTGGGTCGATCCTGGCGGCGAGAAGGATTTTGAATTCGTGCTCACCCCGATCTACAACGAAGAGGGGATCGTTGAAGCGCTCATATCGACAGCGAGGGATGTGACGGAGCGTAAGCGCATCGAAGAAACTGTTCGGCGCGAACGCGATCAAGCGCAGCAGTACCTCGATACCGCTGAAGTCCTCATGGTCGTGCTCGACACGGCTGGGCGAATTACTCGTCTTAATCGCAAAGGGTGCGAGCTCCTCGGCGTACAGCAAGAACAGGCGCCAGGTAAAGACTGGTTTAACGAATTTGTGCCCGATCGCGCCCGAGAGAAAACGCTTGACGGATTTGAACGGATCATTGCTGGAGAGATAGAACCGTTCAAACGCTACGAAAGCCCTGTCCAAACGGCCTGCGGTGAAGAACGCGATATGGAGTGGCACAACGCACTCCTCAAAGACGCAGCGGGCACCATAGTTGGCATGCTAAGTTCAGGAACTGACGTTACTGAGCGCAACCGAATCGAGGCGGCACTTGAACAAAGCGAGCGCAAGTACCGGGAACTGATCCATGGGGTCAATAGTGTCATATTACAGACGGATTTACAGGGCAATATCACTTTCCTCAACAAATACGGACAACAGCTCTTTGGGTACGCTGAAGCAGAGCTCATCGGACACAAGCTGGTTGGTACGCTGCTACTGGCAACTGAGAGCACAGAAAGAGAGTTTGCCAGCTTCACCCGGAACCTTCTCGACGCCGTTGACCGTTATACCCAAATGGTCAGCGAGAACGTCACAAAGGACGGACGCCGCTTGTGGATTGAATGGATGTGCACGCCACTCTTTGACAATCAAAGCAGCTTTGTCGGGGTGCTTGGTGCCGGCATTGATATCTCGGCCCGCCTAGAGGCAGAAAGAGCCCTTAAGAGCGTAGAGCGTCTTGCCGCGATCGGCGAGACTGCCACTATGGTCGGTCACGATTTGCGTAATCCGTTGCAGGCTATTCGCTTTGCAATCGATTTACAGAAGAAGAAGGGCACGCTCACCTCACCGGACGAACGCGGAAGTGCCGACTGGAATAACGTCGATCGACTGTGCGACCTCATAGACGAACAAGTGCGCTACATGGACAAGATCGTGGCGGACTTGCAGGCCTATGCACAACCCCTCAATCCGGAGCAAACACAGATCAGAGCGGTCGATCTTATTACCTCGACGCTCTCATCAATGAAAGTGCCTCGTCAGGTTCACGTGAAGACCGATATTCCTGACGATTTGTCGCTTTACCTCGATCGCCGGCTTATGCAGCGCGTGTTCACGAACTTGATCCTCAATGCAATTCAAGCGATGCCCGAGGGCGGACAGCTCACCATCAGCGCCGCTGCCTCAGACGGAACCGTGCTAATGACCGTCGAAGATACCGGCGTTGGAATTCGCGAAGATATTAAGGATAAGCTATTCAGCCCTCTTTTTACTAATAAGGCGAAGGGCACTGGCCTTGGTCTTGCCGTCTGCAAGCGGATTGTGGAGTTGCACGACGGAACGATCACCGTGGAGAGCGAAGAAGGGAAGGGTGCGCGATTTGTCGTGAACCTGCCTTCTTAAAGTGATCGCCGCTGAGCCGCGCCCGATTCCAAGACACCACGTGTGTCGGCGGGCGCAGGTTTAGCAGCTGAAGAACACATTCGTGCACTGCGCAGCTTACTTAAAAGCGGTCGTCGCGAGTGCTGGCCGCGCGTGTGTAAAGGGGGGCGTATGAGTCCTAGTGGGATCATGATCAAATCCAAAAGGATTTGCGAGAGAGCCGAGCCCAGCGACGGTTATCGAGTCCTCGTTGATCAAATCTGGCCGAGAGGTGTGAGAAAATCTGATGCCAAACTCGATGGGTGGTGGAGAGACCTCGCGCCTAGCGCCGAACTTCGCAAATGGTTTGAACACGACCCGAAAAAATCGCCCGAGTTCCAAAGGCGTTACCGAGCCGAGCTCAACGGTAAAACGCAACTGCTGCAGAAACCGATCGCTGACGGCGCTGACCGGGACATCACGCTGGTTTACGCATCACGGGAGCAGCGGTACAACAATGTGACCGTGCTCAGACAAATTATTGAAGGCCTTTTGACTCCGTGAGAATCACGCGCAGCCACAAAAGGTCCAGCGTTGTTCCATTCCCTTTTCGGCCGGTCGAAACACAGCGCAACGAAACTAAGAGCCGGGATCCTGTTCTTTGGCCTGTGCAATAGCTCGGGGGTGAAAGCGTGATTACAGGCCTTTCACTCGTCGCTCTGCAGCATTAGAGAGCTTATGCTTGAGATAGAGCCGATTTGCCTACGAAAGGCACCAAAATCCGCGCAAAGTATCGGCTTTCGTCTTCGCGCGTGCGGCATCGCGGCCATATGTATAAAACCATTCGGACAATACCACCCGCTGATGGAGAAGACGGTGGTAGAACAGCTGCGGACGTTTGGCATCAACGAAATGGAGGCTAGCCTTTACTTGACGTTGCTCAACAACGGCGAGGAAACGGCCGGTGAGCTTGTTGATGTGACAAGAATAGCTCGCGCGGATGTTTACAAGACGCTGAACGGACTTCTTGAGAAGGCAATGATCGAGGAATCGGCCACAAAGCCAACCAAATACTGCGCGGTGCCCATCGAAGCGGCCCTTGACGCAGCAGTCATGAAGCAAGCGTACCACCTACGGCAAATGGAGCTCTCGAAACAGGAGCTCGTTGAGCTCGTAAATCGTCAAGTTCCGACCGGGCCCAGCGAAGCCGCGTTTACCGTTTCTGAGTGAGAAGACTGCTCATACGACATTCGGCAGAGTCTCAAGCTCGTTGCCTCTGAACGACGCCACTAAATGACGACGATCGCTTTATTCAGCTCTCAGAGACAGCGAATGTTCACCAGAAAGCCTTGAAGAACGTCTCTCTTCAAACAGTACGCCGTGGTCCCCCGGGTACGGGTAGCGGTGATCGCTGAGGTTAAGCTGAATGTCGTCTGGTATTGGCGTGTCCCCGAAAGCAGGACACTGGAGCGTTCCACGATCCAAATGTTTGCATTTGATGCATTGGGGCAACGGCGTTGCAATGAGATCGATCCACAAGTCGTTCACGTCAATCACCCTTTTTCTGGACGATGCACCATCAGGTGCACAATTCCGCTCTGCCGGGCTAGCGCTCAAAAATGAGCTGGCCTATGTGCTTCCGGGTCTCTTCCAAAATGTCCTCAATCTTGCTCACCTTGTCATCGTCAAGGTAATGGTAATTAGCAAGGATGGCTCGGGCAATCTCTGTTAGTTTTGAACCAATACCGGGAATTGAATTCCACCTGGGCATGTGCGCTCGCGTTTCGATGCGGTCGACCACTTCACGGTGTTCGTTAAGGCAGCGACGCCCGTCTTCAGTGAGTGTGTAAACCTTTTTGGTTTGTAGCTGCGTCTTCAGGAGAAATCCTTGATCTTCGAGCATCTGGAGTGTCGGATAAACGATCCCGGGGCTCGGTGGATACCCACAAGTTCCTTCTATTGCCTTGATGATGGCGTAGCCGTGGAGCGGCTGGTCTCTGAGTGCCATTAAAAGGGCATATTTAAGTGTGCCACGCTCCCTCTTAGAAGGGGCGGAGAGTGGTATGTTTGGGAATTGTCCTTTGGTCCATTGCTTTTGGCTTTTCGTCCAGTCCCGCCACATTTTTTTGCACGCTCTTAGCTTTATATTGCTCTAAATGATATATCTTTAGATATATTATAAGATATTACCATATATATACCTTGTGCTAAACTGGCCTTTTCGAAATCCCTAGAGGTACCTAGTTGATAGTTGTGTAATCGGACTACAGGCGCGAAAAAATAGAGGCAGTTTGTGCGATAGCGCTAGCAATGGTGGGCGCAGTCCTCACCCGCGCTTGCGTTCAGATCAAAACAAGCCCGAGCAACAAATCAGGGACTATGGCTACCGAAACGAGGAGCGTCGCTCCCTTTACCGATATCAACTTTGCACTCCCTCGCACGCTGCACGTGGCCCAAAGCGACGCCCAGTCAGCGCAAGTCGCGTCAGCAAGCATCGAGCATTCGAATGGAGGTTAAAAACGATATCCTGACGATTGACGCAGCTCAGCTGATAGTGACGACGAAGCCAATAACTATCCACATAGGCATGGGAATGGTGCAAAAAACTGAAAAACATAGACTTCAGCCGTCAACACGGAGCGGGGTCCGCCGCACGGAGTAAAAGACGGTTCGAGGTAGGGCCACGCAGCGGGCCCTCGCTCTCCAGCATCGACACATTAAACACTACAGGCGTTATATTTAACGATTTCGATTCCATTTTGACTTTCTTTTAAAAATCTGGACTTGAAATGCAGGTCTTCTGTGGGGCAGAGATGTTTATTTTTTCAAACGGGCGACGTCCAGCGCATTTTCACGCGTGGACGCGAGGCTCGCTAATGCTCCATTGGAAGCACATTCAGACGGGCGCTCTGACGTCGTTTTAAATAGTTTCTAGCTTCATTTCGACTGCCGTCTCTCAACTGTCCAGCGAGCGACGCCAACGCACGCCTTTATGGATCCCATTTGATCAAGACGCTGTATGCTGGCTATCACGTAAATAAGCCCCGTTATGGGTTTGCCATTTTTGCTATTCAGGCGCTTCAACGCGTTGGTCTTGCCCAAAAGTACGTGACCGTTGCACAGGAAACAATGGGAACCGTTGAGTGGAAGGCTTTGTAACCCCAAAAGATGCCTAAGAATTGGGTGCTCTTACCGCAGTATGACTAAAGCAACCCATAAACCCTACTCTTGCATACTGTATAGTGATGGCGATGCTCGATCCGCTGTATGAAGCTGTTGAGCACGATTAATTCAATTTTCAACGCTTCTTGAGCCTCCCCAATAGTCGTCCCCATTTTTCGACGCTTTTCGGACCTGGCCGGCACACGCCAGCTTTCGCGAGCAAGCAACCATAAAATTAAAAGCGGGTATTCGCGTAACCTAATCAGAGGAAACACTGTGATGCCACTCGTGGTGTTTTATTCGAGAACTGGAACCACCAAGAAAGTGGGAGAAGCCCTAGCAGACCTGCTGCAATGCGATAGTGAAGAGCTTATCGACACCAAGAAACGCACAGGACCCCTAGGCTTTCTAAGGTCTGGGCGAGACGCAGCTAGAAACAAGCTGACGGTACTGGAACGCCTTATTCACGATCCAGCGTTGTACGATGTGGTCGCACTTGGTACACCCGTCTGGAACGGCTTGATGTCTAGTCCGATGCGGACCTATATCACGATCAACAAGTCGAAATTCAACCGCGTCGCATTCTTTTGCACGCAGGGGGGCAACGAGAATAAGAAGTTGTTTAGCGATATGCAAGCTCTATGCGGGAGGAGCCCCGTCAGCGTGCTTGCGCTTCGAGCGGCGGTGGTCAAAAGAGAGGATTTACATTGAGAAGCTGCGGCAATTTGAAGGCGCGCTACAGATGCAGAGCGATGACACTGCGGCCACAACGTCGGAAGATTGACAGCTCCGGGAATCTCGCGCCTGGCCTCTTAAGCGTTTATTCTACAGCGTGGCGTGTCAAGTCACGCCATCGCAGTGGAAGGGGAAGGAACGTTATGGCGGTTGTAGCAAAGATCGCACCCACTCACGCTCAGTCCACAACGCGCAGCCGCCCTCCATCTCGCTGAGTGTTTCGTGACGCTGGCGAATTGCCTGCAAAAGTCTCGATTGCAGCGCCTCTTTGAGGGAGAGCTCCCGCACATTTGTATCGGAGTAGGGGGAAACCGGACACGGCTCGAGATCTCCGTCAGGGCTCACGTGAACGAATCCGCGCCCCGCAGCCAGACACCCGCCATACTGTTCCTCGTCTCCGGGAATTTCAATGAAGATTGCAGGAAATTGAGCGCGAAATCGCTCTGTTTTGTGCGCCAGCGTGCTCCGCTGATCATCGGTCAAGATCCAGTCTTCAGTGCCGGGCTCCACTGAAACATACTCTAGGAGGAGGATGAGCTTAGTCCCTGCACGGATGAGGCTTTCTATGAAGAGGTGATCGGTGATCGTCGCAAAGTTAGACCGTGTTATCGTCAGAGAGCAGCCAAAAAAGATTCCTTTGGCACGCATCTCTTCCATTGTGTTCTGCAGGCGCTTGTGCATCCCGACGCCTCGACGCTCATCAGTGTCGCGTTCGTCGCCTTCAATACTAACAACCGGGATAACATTTCTCTGGGTTCGAAAGTGGTCAAGCGTACCCTCATCGATGAGCGTTCCGTTCGTAACTATCGGGAATATGACGGAGGGGAAATCTTTGGTAATGGTCAGGAGATCCTTGCGGATCAGTGGTTCTCCTCCTGCGAACAAAATCGTGGAGATGCCAAGCTTATTTGCCTCAGCGACCAGCGTACGAAGTCGAGCGTCACTCAACTCCGGCACTCCTGATTTGCCCTTGTCGCGCGCAAAGGCGTAGCATCCTTTGCATCGGAGGTTGCACTTGCTCGTTACGCTCACGATAAGGAGGGCCGGCACGTGCAGGCCACTATTCTGCCATTTCAGCCGCACGCGGGCCGCTTTCCTCTGCCACAAAATAGTGCGGAAAAAGAAGAGCGATTTCGCGGGTTCCCTTAGAGTGATGCGCACGGCATCCTTGAAATAGCCTGCAATGGCGTCGTTAAGTGCGGGAATGTAGCTGTAGTCGTCCGTCAGCGCCCCCGCATCGTCCAATGTTGTCGCAGCCGCGGGCCTAAGCGGTTTACGTTGCCGGGATTGGGGCGTTTCTTGATTCATTGTTGTTTCTAAGCTTCTCTAGTAGTCCACTTGCTTCGCCATCTAAACTCTCAATCGTACTAAGACTACTCGTGGCACGTGATTACGAGTCGTACTTACTACTGCATATTTAAAATGACTCGTAGGTTAAGTAAAAAACCGCTACGTAACAGGCAGGTTAGTTACAACCCGTCACATATGATGTAACGCCGTTTAGGAACGAACTTGATGACAGACCTATAGCGGGGCCAGCGATGATAGGTTCAACCAACTCGTCGTGACGTCAGACGGCTACGCGCTCGTCCAAAACACCTGCTCGTTCGGCGCCTGGTTCTCAGACCTTCTGGCTCGTGAAGGTGGCACAACGAACGGAGACTCCCACTGTCACATTTGCGAGTTACAAATCTTTAAGTTTCGATGTGTTGACCGCTTTGTGACCCTTTTCTGAGGGATTCACACGCGACTAAAAACAGCAAACATACCGCTAGTAGCGATAACCCCGACCACGCAGCTGACAGCCGTGTACGCCGAATATAACGGCTTGCTCGATGCGCTTGAAGTAGTGCAACGAAAGTTGGGGTCAGCAAGCCGCCTCAACCAGTTGACCCGCTACAAGTTGCGAAGGGAAAGAAACGACCTCTGTGAAGCAGTCTCTGACGTGCACGAGAAGATCGCCGATTTTGATTTTGTGCTAATGTGATGTAGCGTTAGCGTTATTTCTATTTAGTGTTCACCAGTCTCACACGCTTTTTTCTTCGTTCGCACCTTGGTCACGTAACAAGATCCGCTTCTGGCGCCTCCACGCGAGAGTTAGTGGTTCGGGCAATAAACTTAAATAGATCAAGAAGGAGGCAGATCTAGGCCTTGAAGCATTGTTGCTGGCCGCAAGCCGGCGAGTTGAGCGCTGCTGCGTGGAACCAGCAAAAAGCGCCAAATAACGGTTCCATTCCAAAGAGGCAGCCCGTTAACGCCTCCGCTTTGCGACGGGAAACCGTACCTCAGTCAGTAAGTCGCTTTCTGCAACTTCCATTGGGTTGGTCAAATACAACTCCATCGGCGCCCCAGTTACTTCAAAGTCGTTTTGCGCAGCATATTCCATCAACGCTGCATAAACGGGCGCTATTTGGTTATACGGTCCTTTGTGAATCGCTGAGAGCACTTCGTGCGCAGGGAATGTTTTGATCTGTATTTTCCCCTCGCCTTGGGCCTCTCCGATGAACGGAATTCCCACGTCAAATTGCATTTCGCCTCGCGCCATGTCTTCCTGGCTGCTGTAGTAGACCGCGAATGGAGCTCCTGCCATCTGCAAGCCTCCCTTCATCACCCATTCGATGAGTTCACCGAGTAACCGCCCCATATCGTCCCCGATCGCAGCAACCGCGCCTCTGTGGAATATGCACGCCGCTCGCATTTCGTCAGCCATTTTTGCTTCTATTCTTGCCATCAATATCCCCTATCAATTCTGGCCTGCTTCACACGAAATACTTTGCCATGTGCGCTGCTTGAAAGGCAACGAAAGAACCAAGATAGCCTTTTTCGGTTATTTTTGTGCCCTCAGACGGGTGCGAGAGAAGGCCATCACGCCGATGATGAAGAGAACGCGTGGGGAGGATAATAAGTACGATATCATAAGTGATCGCCTCAATCGCTGGGGTATTCTGCGAGCTGCGATGGCGCTATTCTGGCCGCAATCGCACCCGCGAATAAGCGATCACGCCAACGACAAAGAGGATCGCGGTGAGAACGATCGCAAATCCCACGTAGACCGCCACGGCGCCAAAGCCACTCCCATAGATGAGGACCTGACGCAGCGCATCAGCGACCTGCGTCCATGGGAGCAGGTCGTAGACCTGGAACGTCGTCCCAAATGCTGTTCCAAGTATTTCATTAGGGAGGGGAAAGAACGCCCCGGTGAGGAAGGCCACCGGCACGGCAATGAGTACCCCTAATTGTGCCGCCTGCCGCTCGTTGGTGGTAAACGCCGCAAGCAGCAAGCCGAGCGAAATCGAGGCTATCCCGCCTATAATGCCAACGAGCACGGCGAGCCCGATGGAATTCGCGCCGCCGGCCCAACTAAACCCGAGCGCCACGGCGACCCCGAGGAGCAGCAGTATTTGCGCCACGGCGATGATGATCCACGTGAGCAACGTGCCAAAGAGCAGGTCAAATGACCGCATGTTGGAGAGTTTGAGTCTACCGAGCGTTCCGCTGTCAGATTCTCTCGTGAGGTCTTGCGCGACGCTGCTGACCTGCATAAGCAAGGCGAACACAATCAATCCCGGTGCCTGATAGTCGAAGAGCGTCAATGATCGCGTGCCGGTGAGTGGTTGCACGGCAGCCGAAATGTAGTCGATGCTCGCATTGCTTCCTTTTTGTGCCAGCGTGGCGTCAACCTGTCGAATCGCCGTGCCCTGTATCTGGCTCTCGTATTGTTGGAGGACGTTGAAGATCAGGCCTTGCGCGGCGCCAAAAGCGGCACTGCCCGTGTCCCCTTCGACAATGACCTGTGCGGTGACGTTACTCTGTTTCGGAAGCGTGGTATTCACGGGCAGCTGAGCCGTGCTTCCGTTTATTACCCGCAGGCCGATATCGGAGGTCGTTTCAGCTCGCGCAGAGGCATTGGCCAATGCAACGACCGCCTGTGAGAAATTTTCCGGAATCGTGATCACCGCATCGAGGCCGCGGCTTTTGAGCATCGTCTGGGCCTGATCTGCACTCACGTTATTGAGGGTGAACATGTGGGTGTCGGTTTGCGGGTAGGTGATGTTTTCGAGGAGCTGCGTGAAAGTCGCGCCGGCGTTGATGTGCTCGGTGGTATTGTTGATGGACACCGCTGCCCCTTGGTCGAGATTAATGACCGCAATCTCGTGAGGCGCTGTCCCGGTACCAAGCGAGCTGGGACTGCCGAAGGCGAAGGCAAAAATGATCATAAACACAACAGGGAATAGCAGGAGGAAAAAGAGCGAGCGACGGTCTCGAATTGTTTGCTTGAGCGCCTTTATCGCTAGTGATAGAAACTTCACTGTCACTCCCGCAGCCCCCTTCCCGTGAGGTAGATGAAGACGTCCTCGAGCGTGTTTTCCCGAATGGATATATCCGCGACCCGGGTGCGAATCGCATCGACGCGTTCGATTATCTCGGGGAGCAGGCTAACGGCGTTTAACGCTCGTATGGTGATCGTTCCGCTCGCGTCGTTGATTTCTTGGATTTCTAGGATGCCGTTGACGGCTTTGAGGTCGGCCATCACCGCTTCGTTCTTCTCTCTGTCGGCGAGTTGCATCTCTATGATATCACCGGAACCGATCGTCTTTTTCAGGTTTCCGGGGGTGTCGAACTGAAGAAGCTTGCCGTGGTCGATGATGGCGATGCGGTCGCTTAATGCATCGGCCTCCTCCATGGCGTGGGTTGTGAGGATAATGGTTTTTCCCTCCTTGTTCTTGAGCGAGCGAACAAAGTCCCACAGCAACAGGCGGGACTGCGGGTCTAAGCCTGCAGAGGGTTCGTCCAGCACGACGATATCGGGATTGTGAATAACGGCGAGCGCGACGTTGAGCCTGCGCTTCATGCCGCCAGATAGCTGCGAAACGCGCGTCTTCGCTTTATCAGAGAGCGCCAGGCTAGCGAGCAATGAGCCAACGCGCTCATTCGTGACCGCCCGTGGAAGGTCGTACATGTCGCCCATGACGATGAGGTTCTCGTCGCACGTCAGCTCCTCCCACAAGACGAGCTCTTGCGGACAGATGCCTATGCTCCTTTTCGGCACGCGCGCCCGGTCTTGTCCGTTGATGAGCACCGTACCACGTGTCGGGCTCAGCAGTCCGACCATCATGTTGATCGCGGTGGTCTTGCCGGCTCCGTTGGGTCCCAAAAATCCAAATATCTCTCCCTTCTTGATTTGCAGGGTGAGGTCGTCAACGGCGACCAGGTCACCGTATCGCTTTGTCAAGCCTTGTGCCTCTAAGGCGTAGGCATCCGTTGTAGTATCTGACGATTGCTCAGTTACGCTTCGCACGTCGCTACACATTGCACTCTTTACTCTTCATTGTTGCGCTTCGATGAGCGCGTGGGATAAAGGCGTCCTCGCTCACGTTGTTCAAGTTGAAGATGTTTACGCTGCTGTTTTCATATTCGCTGCCAGTCTGCCGGTTTTCTTTCTTAACACCTTCTATTTGTGGCCGAGGCAACGTTCGTAAATCGGCGTTGTGAGAATCAGGCGAGTTTTTAATATTCAAAACACCATATAATAAACCAGCCTGGATAGAAAAGGTGATCGTTTGACTAAATGGAAATATAGCGGAAAAGAGATTTCCTTTGACCAAGTAGATGACGCGCTCAAAGCTTTGGATAACGCCTGCCTGCACTGCGGCCCCGATAAGCACTCGCCAGAGTGCCCGATTGGTAAAGCAAAGGCAGAACTGTACGACATCAAGTGCTCGGACAAGCGCCATATTCCCGACGTACAATTGTGACCGTTCGCGAAAGGTTCAATATGCCATCAGAGCATCGTGAAAATCTCTGATGGCATCTTCAGGATCTTTTCCTCCGAAATACGATCGCAATGTCTCTTTCTTTTCCATTACTCCGTTGAAGGCGACTTCGACTTCTCTTTGAGTACAAACAGACGTGATGTCGTCAATTATGTGGTTCGCCACGGACTCGTGATTTGCGTTGTAGAAACTACCTAAGATGAAGAATTGCATGATCGAAAAAAGAGCCTGCGTGTGCCGTTCCTTCTCCTTTGCGTATGATACCAAATCGGTGAAGAGGTGCGACACTGACAACAACAGCTGGGAATGGACGATCCCTCTCGAGCGATCGAGAGCAAGGATGCCAACCTCTCTCAGGTATCTGAAACCCCCAAGATATTTACTATCTTCTTCGATGGTAGCTACACACACGGCTCGAATGGAGTCAACGACCTCGATCTCTGTACTCGTGTCGTCGATCCTGATTGCCGTCCGGGCAATATCGAACAGCTGTTCCAGCACCTCTTCGTTTAACCCCTCTCTGCGATTTTTGAAATTATAGACTGAGACGTCTTCAAGCGCTGTCAAAGCGTCGCTTGCGACGTCAACATTCTCCTGTAGCGTTTCTTTCCTAATGATATCCCCTAAGATCTTAATGAGTTCCGTGTTTTCGCGTGGTCCGTTCTCCCTTAGAGCCGCGGTCTTAACGTTGTCAATAATGTCGTCAGGATTAAAGAACCGGGGAATGCGACGGAATAGGTTTAAGATCAACAAAAAGCACCACGCCGCCAGCGCCACGCTTAGTGACGTGAACACTCTGATATCATTGGGGACGGTAGCCCCGCTTACGTGGGCTAGCGTGATGAAGTTGACGAACATTGCGGAGATAAAAAACACGATGATGCCCACGATTTGAAAATCTTTGAAGATTGATGCGAGGAGGAAGTGCAACACTTTCGGTGTATACTTCGATGCTGAGAATTCAATCGCGATGATCAAAACAGAGAAGGTTATTGCAAACAACGCGGCAAGGCTTTCGGTGAGCGTGCTAAGCAAAAAACTCGCAGAACTCGCATCGCCATTGAACAGAATTCTGGTGCCAGTTAGGTCAAAAACAAAAAGCAGGAAGATTACGCCGCCTGCTCCTAAGAAAATGAAGTCAATGCGATTTAGTTTGACGTCGTGCAAAGCCATGTTTTTTAGGTAATGCAACACCCTCTCAAATTGTGCTTTTCTTGGCGCGGAACCACATTTTACCAAGATTAGCAAAAAAGAGAGGACGTAAGGATAAAACAGTTGCGCTTGCGAATGAGCCTTTGTTCGAGGTAGCGTTTGCGAACCATTCTCGCTTGATGCGACCAGCATGCTAGTATTGTGTCCTAGTCTCCGATGAGGACACAGGCTCGCTCGCACTGAAGGGTGCACGTTTGAAGGTGCAACAACCAAGGCTCTTTCTTGGCGCCGTACAATTGACAGCTAGGTCTGTTAACTCGAAAGGTGCGGAGAAGAGTAAGAGCCGTCTTTCTAAAGCTTTCTCTCTGTTTGTGATATGGGCTACAACTCTGAATGACTCTAAGTTTGTTATGCGCCAAAATCTCCGTGCTCTTCTCTTATCTTCTCGCGCTCAATATCTTGGTCTAGCATAACGACGTATTCGTCAATCCATGTAATAATGTTTAGATTGTGTTCACGTTTTTTTACTTCCAACAAGTGTTCTTTTTTCTTTTCGAATCTCTCTTTCAGTGAACCCCAGGATACCTCTGACGAGTAGTTAGCCGTAAAATTACGTCGAACCTCTGCCCTACTTCCATATCTGATAAGCAACTCTCTAGCTAGGGAACTTCGTTTGTCGTCTGGTTCGATATGAGGCGCCACAAACGTCGCAAAATACCAAGCCCGCTTGTCAACATCTCCATCTATCCAAGCCCATATATCTGCAGGTTCGATAAGCTCTAAAGCGCTAGATTCAGACGTTTTGAACCCCTTCTCGCCCTTAAGCCATTCCTTCAGGCTATATGCACGTTTATCGATTGGCGGGCCTAGATATGATGTTATCCTCGCCCACATCGCGCTTGGCTTTCGCTGTATTGTCTCATAAAGAAACCTGTAAGCCTCAGAATCATACAATCCCGCTATAGAGTCCTCTTTTCCAAAATTCACTAAAATGGTGTCCGCTAATAATTCGTCTATCTCAGGATTTTCGCGACTCAGTCTTGATGCTATCTCACGCCAATCGTAGTCAACTCGGCTCTTGTTGGTTTCAATACCGGCATTCTTCCAGAAAAAGGGATCTAGCAATACTCTTGTCGTGATGCCCCTTGGCAGGATCCTTTGGTCATCGATGATATAGTGATGATGTAGTAACAATAGCGCAATATAAGCACCGTTAGTCGGCATTTTTTCTAAGGTTAGATTTATTGCGTCTTTTATTGTGGCTTCTGACAATCCTGCTATGTCCCGGCGCAGCAGCGCTCCAAGATGTCGAGCATCCACTTCTCCGCCCCTTACCATGGCAACAATTCGCTCCGCGGATCTGTCGCTCATTCCAGAAAGCGATGTGAGCTCAGGGATGAACTGTTTGAAAAAAAAATTTTTGCTTAGTAGATCGAGATGTTCTTCCCATAATCGGGGCTCACGTTCAAATAATGCTCTAAAATACCCGCCGAGGAAATTCATGTCTTTATCGTTCTTTGATTGTTCGTAAGCGCTTAGTAGATTGGGAAGTAGTGAGAATCGAGCCTTCCAAGCTCGTGCCCGAACAAGTAAGCTTTTTTTGCGCGTGCGGTTAGTAGCCATTCATATTCTGGTTCCAAATAGCTCGGATTGGCAATTGTTGTTGCAGCAAGCTCCTGAATCTTCTGTTTGATCCAACCTTCATCATAACGCCCGGCAGTATGGAAATAGTCTTCTCTCAATTCCATCTTAACATATCTCTTAAGAGTGTCTGAGAAGCCTGATCCAACTAGCTTGTCCTTTGTTAGTTGCCACTTACTCACCGCTTCTTTGGGCATCTTATCG
>Ga0326727_10007644_pt1 | contig 28335 bp, 24 predicted proteins | sample MB2enrmetagenome_FD_207643 | JGI IMG/M metagenome (GOLD analysis project Ga0326727, IMG submission 207643) | Lab enriched peat soil microbial communities from McLean, Ithaca, NY, United States - MB29MY | ecosystem: Environmental > Terrestrial > Soil > Wetlands > Peat | place: USA: New York... | reverse complement strand
TCCTCTGCCATCGCCAACAACTTCTCCCGGGTTACATCGGAACGCTCGATGCTCAGCGCTTTCATGACCCGAGAGTGTAACAGAATTAGGTTTGAATGTCACTTTATTTAGTTCGTTTACATTAGTTTCTGATTTTCGGGGCTGGCATGCTTTCCCAAGCGCTGCTTAAAAAGTTCGAGCAAGTGATCGCGCGCTACCCACTGAAGCGTTCGGCCATCGTTCCTTGCCTCCTTTTCGCTCAGGATGAAATCGGCTTTATCAGCGATGAGGTGATCGAGGAAGTCGCTCGCCGGGTAGAGGTTCGCCCCATCGAGGTGATCGAGGACATCGGCTACTACTCGATGCTCCACCGAAAGCCGCTGGGCAAGTACAACCTTCAGGTGTGCACGAACGTATCATGCATGGTTCGCGGTGGAGAGGAAATCCTCGAACATTGTAAGAAGCGGCTCGGAATTGGCCACAAAGAGACGACGCCCGACGGACTCTTCTCCTTGGAGGAAGTCGAATGTCTTGGCGCTTGTTGTGGCGCGCCGGCCATGCAGGTGAATTACGACTTTTACGAAGATCTCACGCCAGCGAAGGTCGATGCGCTATTGGAGAGGCTCCGGGTAGGGAACAGGGAATAGGGAACAGGGAATAGGAAAGAACAATTTCAAATGGCAAACGGCAAATGGCAAAATTCAAATGGGCGTCGCTCCATCGCTCTTTGGATTTTCACATTTCCCCTTTGCCTTTTGCCATTTGCCATTTGAAATTCTTTTCAGCCTGTTTCTCGATTCCATGTCCGTTAAAAAACGTATGTCGGACTATCAATATTATCTCAAAGGGTCGCCGCTGGAGGTGAAGGTTCTCACCCGGCGGTTTGGGATCCCCAACTCGACCTCGATTGACGTTTATCTCCAGCACGACGGCTACAAAGCCTTGAAGAAGGCGTTCGAAATGGGGCCGGAGGCCGTCATCAACGAGGTAAAGAACTCCGGCCTGCGGGGTCGCGGTGGAGCCGGCTTCAACCCCGGCATGAAGTGGAGTTTCGTACCAAAACAGTCCGCCAGGCCCAAGTACGTTGTCTGCAATGCCGACGAGAGCGAGCCGGGCACCTGCAAGGACCGGCCTTTGATGGAATACGATCCGCACCAAATGATCGAGGGGATCATCATTGCCGGCTTTGCCATCGGGTCACACCAAGGCTTCATTTATACCCGGGGAGAATACCGCTATTTGATCGACATCGTGGATCGCGCCCTCGAGGAGGCCTATGCGCGAGGGTTCCTGGGAAAGAACATCCTGGGAACGGGGTTCGATTTTGAGCTCTGCACCCACACGGGTGCGGGCGCCTACGAGTGTGGCGAGGAAACCGCGCTTTTGAATTCCCTTGAAGGGCTGCGAGGGTACCCACGCATCAAGCCCCCCTTCCCCGCTATCGTGGGGCTTTACGAAGGCCCGACGATCATCAATAACGTCGAGACGCTGGCCAACGTCCCACATATTATCCTGAACGGCGCGCCATGGTACGCCAACCTGGGAACGCCCAAGAACGGTGGCACTCGCCTTTTTTGCCTGAGTGGACACATTGAAAGGCCCGGAGTCTATGAACTGCCGATGGGCTTTCCTTTGCGGCGCATGATCGAAGAGGTGGGTGGCGGCGTGCTGGGCGGAAGGAAGCTGAAGGCTGTCATCCCCGGCGGCTCCTCTTGCCCTGTGCTGACGGCTGACGAGATTGATGTGGCCATGGACTTCGATGCCGTGGCCAAGATCGGGTCGATGCTGGGCTCGGGCGGAGTTGTTGTGCTGGACGAAGAAACTTGTATGGTCAAAGTCGCCCATCGCATCATGAAGTTTTACGCCCACGAATCCTGCGGCTGGTGCATTCCCTGCCGCGAGGGGACGTCATGGCTGAAGTTGCTGCTCGAACGATTCCACTCCGGCGGCGGACTTCCGGATGATCCGGATACGGCCCTGGATGTTTCCTACAACATGCTGGGAAAGACGCTCTGCCCACTCGGCGATGCGGCGGCCATGCCGACAATCAGCATCCTGAAGAAGTTCCGGTCTGAATTCGAAGAGCATCTGAAACTGGGATACTGTCCCCTCGAGAAAAAGGCGGTGAGCGTGGCATGAAGCGCTGTAGGGCGACGGCTTGCCGTCCCTGCGAGACGGGTAGGGCAAGCCCTACCCCTACAATCGGTCGGAAGAAGGCGGTAAGTGTAACATGAAAGACGGGACGCAAAATCCGGGCTTCGAGATCTTGGACCACCCTCTCAAGGAAGAGAGCCGGCAGACATTAATGCCCTACACTCGCAGCGCTGCCTTGGCGCCCGGTCCCGTAGCCAAGAAAGGGAGCGCGCCCGAGTCGGTCAAGTTCACGATCGATGGGAAAGCGGTGACCGTGCCGGCAGGCACCTTGCTAATTGAAGCCGCCAAGCAGGTGGGTATCGAAATACCCTCATACTGCTATTACCCGAACCTGACCTTGCAAGGCGCCTGCCGCATGTGCCTGGTGGCGATCGAGCGTATGCCCAAACTGCAAACCGCCTGCACCACGGTAGTGACCAACGGGATGGTGGTCCACACCGAGACTGAGGAAGTGAAGAACGCTCGCAAGGCCATGCTCGAGTTCCTGCTTACCAACCACCCCTTGGATTGTCCGGTTTGCGACAAGGGTGGTGAATGCGAGCTTCAGGACGCTGTCTTCCGGTACGGGGCGGCGGAGACCCGCTTCATGGAGTCCAAGCTCCATCACGACGAGAGGAAGTTCTCGAGCCTCGTCTATTACGATTGGCCGCGTTGCATCTTGTGCTACCGATGTGTCCGCGTCTGCGACGAAGGGATGGACGTGAACGCCTACGGGATTGGTTTCCGGGGCGCGCATAGCGAGATTATTCCCAATCGCGGCGAGCAGCTCGAGTGCGAAGAGTGTGGGATGTGCATTGATATCTGCCCGGTGGGCGCCCTCACCAGCGGCACCTATCGCTATCACACCCGGCCGTGGGAGATGACCTACACCGGGACGATCTGCAATCACTGCGGCGACGGTTGCAAGACGACCCTTTCCGTCCGCAACAATCAGATCATCCGCGCCAACAATCGCGACCATTCCGGGTTCAATGGCGAGTTCCTATGCGTCAAGGGGCGCTTCGGATGGGACTTTGTCAACAACGATAAACGGCTGACGGCTCCTTTGATCCGTCGCAAGGGCAAGCAGGAAGCCGGTACATGGGATGAAGCGCTCAGCCTGACGGTCGACCGCCTCAAGAGCATCCTGGCGGAAAATGGACCAGACTCACTCGCCGTTCTCGGCTCCAACCGCACCACTAACGAAGAGAACTATCTCCTCGGGCGCTTCACGCGAACCATCCTGGCCACCAACAACCTGGACCACCACCGCACCTCGGACTACTCTTCCCTCGTGCGCGCCCTGACCGAATCACGCGCCACCGACCGGCATGCAGCAATGGAGGACATCCTCCAGGCCTCCAGCATTCTTCTGGTCGGGAATGACCCAACCCACCAACATCCGCTCGCGGCCTTCCAGATTCGACAGGCTGTTCAACGCCATGGGGCGAGGCTCTACATCATCAATCATCAGGAAATTAAACTCCGCCGCCAGGCGAGCCTTTATGTTACGGTCGGACCTCAAGGAGAAGCGGAAGCGATTCGCACGCTGGCTGGAACGGAAATGCCTTCGGCCCCACCCCTGACTCCCCTCTCCAACAGGGGCGAGGAATCAGGGGTGGGATCAGATCGGGGGGCGGCCAGAGTCAACGCTCTTAGCTCTTTATGCGAAGAACTCCGCAAGCAAAGCGATACCATCATCATTTTCGGCGAGGAAATTCACGGCCAAACGATTCGCGATTTGGTGCGGTGGGGACTCGCGCTCCCCGGCAGGACGCGTTTCATCGCCTTGGGCGATTACGCCAATTCCCGCGGCGCGGCGGACCTGGGTGTTCTTCCAGGGGCTCTTCCGGGCTATTCGCCCATCACGGATGACCTTGCGCGCGCCCGTTTTGAGTCCGCCTGGGAGGCGAAGATCCCGGCCCAACCCGGACGCCATGCGCGCGAAATTATCGCTGGAATTGAATCGGGTGAGGTCAAGGCCTTGCTGGTATTCGGATCAAACCCCGCCAAGACGTTTGGGATACCAAAAGAGGCTTTGGGCAAGTTGAAGTTCCTGATGGCCGCTGAGATTTTCCCCACCGAAACCACGGAGATGGCGGATGTGGTCTTGCCCGCCACCAGCTTCGCTGAGAAGTCAGGCACGGTCACCAACACCTGCGGGCAGGTGCAGGCGCTCAAGAAGACCATGCGCAAGGCAGGAACCCTGAGCGATCTCGAAATCTTGCTTGCTCTGGCCCGCCTGTTCGGCCACAGGTGGAATTACCAATCGGCAGATGATGTCACGCGGGAGATCATCGCTAAGGTGCCTGGTTACGCTGTGCCTCTTCCCAGTCTGCTGGTCGGCCGCGCAGTCGCGACTCAGCCCGAGGGAATGCCACCCGAACTGGAGGCGTCGGGCCTGGTTTTTTCCTCGCGTGATTCCCTCTTTACTTCCGGGACCGTAAGCCGTTACAGTTGGGCGCTCAATTCAGTGGACGAAGCCAAGAAACCCCATGGCCACATCTTCTGAGACATGCTTATTATCTTGCTAAAAATCGTGATAGTGATCTTTCTATTGCTGACGGCCATCGCCTACCTGACCTGGCTGGAACGGAAAGTGGTGGCCCACATCCAGGCCCGCTGGGGACCTTACTTGGTTGGTTCACACGGGCTTCTCCAACCTGTCGCGGACGGAATCAAATTCATTTTGAAGGAAGACATCGTGCCGCTCGAGGCCGATACGATTATTTACTGGCTTGCGCCCTTTTTGGGATTCTCCCTGGCTTTTCTCTCGATTGCTGTGATTCCCTTCGGCGAGGGTTTTACGATTCATGGTCACCCAATAAGTTTTCAGATTACGGATTTGAACGTCGGCGTGCTTTTCATCTTTGCCGTCACGTCGCTGGGGGTTTATAGCATCGTCCTGGCTGGCTGGTCATCGAACAGCAAGTACCCCCTGTTCGGCGGGCTTCGGTCTTCTGCCCAGATGATTAGTTACGAGCTGGCACTGGGGCTGGCCGTGGTGGGCGTTTTGATGATTGACGGGACGCTGAGTCTGCGAGGGATCGTGAACAGCCAGGCGGGCTTCTGGCATATCGCGGGGAAAAATACCTTCCTTCCCCACTGGAACGTCTTCGTGCAACCCGTGGGATTCCTCGTATACTTCATTGCCGCCATTGCGGAAACCAACCGTGTTCCCTTCGATCTGCCGGAAGGAGAAAGCGAGTTGGTGGGTGGGTTCCATACCGAGTACAGCAGCATGAAATTCGCCATGTTTTTCATGGCCGAATACGCCAACATGATCACTGTCTCGTGCCTGGCCACCGTACTGTTTTTCGGCGGATGGCACGGCCCCGTCTTTGGGCCATACGTGCTTCGCGTGCTTCTCCCTGTTTTTTGGTTTTGCCTCAAGCTCTTTTGCTTTCTTTTTTTCTACATCTGGACGCGCGGGACTTTGCCCCGCTTCCGCTACGATCAATTGATGGCCTTTGGTTGGAAATTCCTGTTGCCGGTGGGTCTGCTTAATGTTTTGGTGACCAGCTTCGTGGTTGCCTGGATCAGTTCTTCGTGACGAGAGCGGGTAGCGCGGACCGCCGCGTTTGCGGTCCGCGGTTTTTCGTAAGGCCCGCGGACAAGCCGCGGATCGCAAAAGCGGCGATCCGCGCTACTACCAATATGGTCGTGCTCTTTTACATTTTCGCCGCTCTGGCCGTCGTGGCGGCAATTAGCGTGGTCGCGCAACGCACGCCTATATACAGCGCCCTGTCGCTCATTGTGGTGCTATGTTCACTGGCGGCTGTTTACCTATTGCTGGGCGCAGAATTCATTGCCGTCATCCAGGTGATCGTATACGCCGGCGCGATTATGGTGTTGTTCGTGTTTGTGATCATGCTCCTCAACGCCGGCCGGGAAGTACCTACCCACCGGAGTCGAATTGCGAAGTGGCTAGGCGCCCCTCTGGTTGCAGCTTTCCTGGCGGAAGTCCTGCTTGCAGTCTGGAAGCAGTTTCCCGCGGCCGGCACGCGCCCGGCCGCCTCCCTAGACGCCGGGCCGGCCGCCATAGGCCACCTCTTGTTCAGGAACTACGTGTTGCCTTTCGAGGTCACGTCGATCTTGATCCTGGTAGCGATTCTGGGCGCCGTCGTCCTGGCCAAGAAGGAGTTCTGAGGTCTCAAGGATGGTTCCGCTTTCACACGTGTTGGCCCTCAGCGCCGTCCTTTTCGTGATTGGCGCGGCAGGGTTTGTTTTTCGGAAAAACATCATCACAGTTTTCATGTGCATCGAGCTGATGCTCAACGCGGTCAACTTGGCTTTTATCGGCTTTTCGCGCTATTTGGGAAACCTGGACGGCCAGTTGTTTGTCTTCTTCGTGATCGTGGTGGCGGCGGCCGAAGCGGCAGTCGGCCTAGCCATCATCATCGCGGTCTTTCGGAACCGGGACTCGCTCAACATCGAGGATCTCGATTCGATGAAGTTGTAACTATGGAAACTCTGCTCATCCTCATGCTGCTCCCGCCCTTGCTGGGGACGATGTTGAACGGCATATTGGGCCGGCGTTTCTCGCAGGCGATGGTTTCCCTGGTCGGCTGCGGCGCTTCAGGGCTCTCGATGGTCTTTGCGCTGCTGAGTGCTTGGGTCTACTCAAGCTCCGCCAGCCAGCCTGCGCCTTTCATTCACAGCTACTTCACTTGGATTGAATCCGGAAATCTTCGCGCAGATTATGCCCTTTACTACGATCGCCTTACCCTGGTCATGACCGTCACCGTCACGGTGGTCGCTTTCCTGATTCACCTCTACTCGAGAGGCTACATGGAGCAGGAGGGCGGCTATTACCGCTTTTTTACCTATTTGAATCTCTTTCTCTTCATGATGCTGACGCTGGTGACCGCCGCCAACTACCCGCTCCTGTTTGTCGGCTGGGAAGGCGTGGGCCTCTGTTCCTATTTGCTGATTGGCTTTTATTTCCGCAGGAAGTCGGCTTCCGACGCAGGCAAGAAGGCGTTCATTGTCACGCGCCTCGGCGACGCGGGATTCACCGTGGGCGTTGCGCTGCTCTTCTGGACTTTTGGCTCGCTGAATTTCCAGTCGGTTTTTGGCCGCATCACCGCCCTCCCGGCGGGTGATATGCAGAGTACCCTGACGGCCATCGGCATCCTCCTCTTCCTCGGCGCGGTGGGCAAATCCGCCCAGATCCCTCTTTATGTCTGGCTTCCAGACGCCATGGAAGGCCCCACGCCGGTCAGCGCCTTGATCCATGCCGCCACCATGGTTACGGCCGGGGTCTACCTTGTGGCGAGGTCGAACCCCATCTATTCACATGCGCCTCTTGCTCTGGAAGTTGTGGCCGTCGTGGGCTGTCTGACGGCCTTCTATGCGGCCACGATCGCACTTACCCAAAACGATCTCAAAAGGATGCTGGCCTATTCCACCATCAGCCAGCTTGGATACATGTTCATCGGCTGCGGAGTGGGCGTTTTCGCTGCCGGAATCTTCCACTTGATGACCCATGCCTTCTTCAAGTCTCTCCTCTTCCTCTGCGCCGGCAGCGTGATGCACGCTCTCAACGGGGAGCTGGACATGCGCAAGATGGGCGGCCTGCGGCACAAGATGAAGACCACCTTCCTAACCTTTTTCATTGCCACGCTGGCCATTAGTGGCCTGCCGGGGCTGTCAGGATTCTTCAGCAAGGATGAAATCTTGGCCGGGGCCTACGAGGGACCCCTCGGCCATCCCTGGCTCTACTGGCTGGGCACTCTCACCGCAGGGCTGACGGCCTTTTACATGTTCCGCGCGCTCTTCATGACATTTTTCGGGGCTTCGCGGATGGCGCCTGAAGTCGAGCACCACGTACACGAGAGTGGTTCGAAAATGACCGTGCCGTTGCTCGTGCTGGCGCTCTTCTCGATCGTGGCGGGCGACGTGAGCTGGCCGAAGGCTTTTGGGGGCAGCGAGGCCTTCGACCGTTACCTGGAGCCTGTCTTCAAAACTTCGGAGGATTTCCTTCAGGCCTACGCACATCCCGGCGGTCACGCTCTCGCCAGCGGCGCTTTGATGATGTTCACGCTAGTGTTCGTGGTGGTGGGCATCCTCGTTGCCTACTGGCTCTATCTGAAATCGACGCGCTTGCCTGCCCTTTTAGCGGAGCGCTTCAGCTGGCTCTACAACATACTGATTCACAAATACTATGTGGACGAGTTCTACAACTGGTTGGTGGTCCGGCCGCTTTGCACAGTGTCGGAGAAATTCCTTTGGCAGCGCGTGGACGTGGAAGCAATTGATGGCGTGATGGTGAATGGAACTGGGGAGGAGGTGGCCGGAGTCGGAAATCTTCTGCGCCGCATTCAATCCGGCAATATCCGAAGCTACGCCTCGTGGGTGCTGCTGGGAGCCACGCTGTGGTTGGTTTACGTTCTATGGCCGCGGTGAGGGCAGTGACGAGTGACAAGTGACGAATGACGAGCAAAAGGCGAGAAGGCAGATCAGGGGACGGCAAGCCGTCCCCCTACAAGGTGTCGGGGTTGGGGTTGTCCATGCTTGCCCGAGCTACTGTCCACCTGGGGAACGATGAGTTGCGGCTCTGCCGCCTGCTTTAATGCACTACCGATCATGACTGGTTCTATGTATGTCCCTGTTGGCTGATCATCTTCTCACGATCGCAATCTTGCTACCGCTAGTGGGAGCGGTCATCATTGCTTTTCTCGACCGCGAAAGCACGCAACAGATCCGTTGGGTGGCACTCCTGGCATCGCTGCTTACCTTCCTGGTGACCTTGGTCCTTTACGCGGACCTGCGGGCTGATGCCTCGGGTATGCAATTCACGGAGTTCCATCCCTGGATCACCGCGCCGCCGATTTATTATCACCTCGGCGTGGATGGCCTAAGCGCACTGCTCATCCTGCTGACAGGATTCCTGACGCCGCTTTGCGTGCTCGTGTCCTGGACTAGTATCACCCAGCGGGTGAAGGAATTCTTCATTTTCCTGCTAGCGCTTGAGACTGGAATGATCGGCGTCTTCGCGTCGCTCGACCTTGTGCTTTTCTTCCTCTTTTGGGAAGTCACGTTGATCCCGATGTATTTCCTGATCGGCATCTGGGGTCACGAACGACGGGTCTATGCGGCGGCGAAGTTTATCATTTATACCATGGTGGGCTCCGCCCTGATGCTCGTAGGCATTCTCTACCTTTACAACCTCACAGGAACTTTCGACCTACCTCGAATTATGGAGTCATTGACGAGCAGTCCCTTGTTGACGCACTCCGTTGAGCGCTGGCTCTTTCTGGCCTTCTTCGTGGCCTTTGCGATCAAGGTCCCGCTGTTTCCATTTCACACTTGGCTGCCTGACGCGCACGTTGAGGCGCCAACCGCGGGTTCCGTGATTCTGGCCGGCGTGCTGCTGAAAATGGGCACCTACGGCATGTTGCGCTTCTGCCTGCCGCTGTTTCCGCGCGCCTCGCACGAATTTGCGCCGATCATCATTGTCCTCGCCATCATCGGCATCATCTATGGTGCACTCGTCGCGATGGTGCAACCTGATCTAAAGAAGTTGGTGGCCTATTCCTCCGTCGCGCATCTTGGCTTCTGTGTGCTCGGAATCTTTGTATTCGACGTCCAAGGAATGGAAGGCGCCATCTACCAGATGTTCAGCCACGGCGTTTCCACCGGGGCTCTATTCATTCTGGTCGGCCTGCTCTACGAGCGCCGTCATACACGACTCATCCGCGAGTTTGGCGGACTCGCCACTTCCCTGCCTGTCTACAGCACTTTTTTCTTGATCGTGACCCTTTCTTCCCTCGGCCTGCCTATGCTGAACGGATTTGTAGGCGAGTTTCTGATTATCGTCGGCTCCTATCACAGTCGCGCGGTTTACGCCGCGCTGGCCGCCCTGGGCGTGGTGCTGGCCGCCGTCTATTTGCTGTGGATGTACCAGCGCGTCTTCTTTGGCGAGATTACGAATGACGAGAATAAGAATCTTCCTGATTGCACCGCGCTCGAGAAGATCATCCTGACTACCGTGGTGATTGTGATCCTTGCCATGGGGGTTTATCCCCAGCCTTTCTTGCGCCGCATGGACCAAGGCGTGGCCGCAGTTCTGTCGCGTGTGGAGGGAACAGGCAAGAGGGAACAGGGAATAGGGAACAGGGAACAGGTAGCAGGGAATAGGCAACAGCGAACTGGTGTTGCAAGCTGGCATTTGAGAGTAGGGAGTGGGAATTCGGGCGTCGGCGCTGCCTCCTCTGTTCCCCATTTCCTGTTCCCCGTTCCCTCGACCGAGGTCCCTCCCCCTGTTTCCTATTCCCTGTTCCCTATTCCCCCCGCTGGGGGTGGCCGATGATCCCTTACCAAGCGGCCGACCTGATGCGGATTCTTCCGCAAATCCTTCTCTGCGGATTTGGAATCCTGGTGATGGTCCTCGATCCTTTCGTACCCCCTTCAAGAAAGTCCTTGCTCGGTTGGCTGGCCCTGATCGGAGTGCTGGCGGCCGCGGGCGGCACCCTGTGGACCTCGCATAATCCGGGGCTAGCTTTTGGCCGGGCCATCGCTGCGGACCATTTCAGCTTTTACTTCTTCTACCTTTTCTTGCTGGTGGCGGCATTGACGGTGCTGGGCTCCATCAACTACCTCGAGCGCGACAACCTTCAACACGGCGAGTTCTACGCGCTAATTCTGCTGGGTACTGCCGGCATGTGCTTCATGGCCTCATCCACTGATCTCATCATGGTGTTTATCGGCCTCGAAATTTCTTCCATCTCCACGTACATTCTCGCCGGCTTTAGGCGAAAAGACGCCCTCGCCAACGAAGCCTCGCTCAAGTATTTCCTCCTGGGCTCGTTTGCCACCGCCTTCTTCCTTTACGGGATTGCTTTTGTTTACGGGCTGACGGGCACCACCAACCTGCTGGATTTGAGCGGGAGGCTTGCCCAACCGGCGCAATGGACCATGCTGGCGCGCGTTGCCATTCTCTTGATGTTCGTGGGCCTGGCATTCAAGCTTTCCACTGTCCCGTTTCAGATCTGGGCGCCGGATGTTTATCAGGGAGCACCTGCGCCTGTCACGGCATTCCTTTCGGTCGGTCCGAAGGCGGCGGCCTTTGCGGTTCTTCTGCGGGTTTTGCTAGGAGGTTTGAGGTCCGCAGGCTCCACTGGCTTTTGGGTAATCTGGGTCTCAGCGATTCTGACCATGTGCTTGGGCAATCTCGCCGCAATCTGGCAGACTAACATCAAGAGGCTGCTAGCCTACTCCGCCATCGCTCACGCCGGTTACGTTTTAGTCGGGGTGGCAGCGGGAACCAAGGAGGGCACATCGGCCGTGCTCTTCTACCTTACGGCTTACGCATTGATGAACGTCGGGGCATTTGTGTTGATTGCCCACCTAGGCGGAAATGGCGAACTCTCAACGCAAATTGAAGATTATACCGGGTTGGCTCACCTAAGGCCGGGAACCGCCGCTTGCTTGACCGTCTTCCTCCTCTCTCTCGCCGGCTTCCCCGCCACCGCTGGTTTCTTCGGAAAATTCTTCCTTTTCCGCGCCGCCATTCACTCCCACTTGATTGGCCTCACTATCATCGCCTTGCTGAACAGCGTCGTGTCCGTGTACTACTACCTTCGCATCGTTGTCGCTATGTACATGCGGGAAGGCACGACGCGTGCTTCCACAGCTTCCCTACCGATGGCGCTGCGCGCGGCCATGGCAGTGAGCGTGGTCGGCATCTTTTACCTCGGCCTCTTCCCCAATCTGTTCCTGAGCTTTTCGAATGCCGCGGGCATCCCACTGCCGTAGCGCCTAGCCGGGGTTTCTCATCAGGGCTGGAAGGGCGGGGCTAAGGAGTTTGTGTGATAACCCTGCCGACGCTGTCATTCCGAGCGAAGCGAGGAATCTTGCTCTGAGTATCTTCAAGGCAGTGCGAGATTCCTCGTCGCCTGCGGCTCCCCCGAAAGTCACGTGGAGAAAGAACGGTTAACTTGCTTTTTTTCTTAGAAGTAGGGCATTCTCCATTGCGAGGCTCTTGCGCTCGACTTTCGTTGTCTGGGGTGGGCCGCAGGCCCATGATAACTCCTCGGAATGACAGGCAAACCAGGGTTATCACACGGACTCTAAAGCCCTGCCCTTCCGCGCCTGGACTCAAAAGATGGTGAGAGATCCGGGCTAGCTCACACCGGAGGTCCAATCTTGCGTCGTCTGTAAGCTCACAAGCCCAGCTCATCTTTGACTCGGGACCAAGGTGTGGTTTCGAATTATTGCCAACCGATGTCAAGGCGCACAAAAGAGGGGAGGCCGGCGCCTCCCCTCTTTTGTCCTGATCCGGACGAATTCAGGTTCCGGTCAAACCGTGACTTTGGCAAAGATGATGGCAAACGTGTACAGCGCCATGGACTCAATCAACACCAGGGCAAGAATCAGCGCGAACTGGATGCCTGGCCGTGCCCCCGGATTGCGTGCCAGTCCTTCGCAGGCCGCTGCGGTCGCCTTCGACTGGGCATAACCGCAGACCGCGGAAGCAATGGCCATGGCAAATCCGGCGGTGATAATCACCCACTTGGTGTTCTCGGCGCTACCACCACCGCCCGCCGTCCCCTGTGCGAATGCGGGAACAGCAACTAGAAAGGCTCCCAACAGTGTGACGAGAATCGCGACATAACGTTTCACTTTCTTCCTCCTTTGAGCTCTGCCCCGTCTTGGGGAGGCTCACTATGAAATTCCGCCAGTGGGTGGTGTCCCGCCAACCCTCAAACAGGCGAGACTCACGCTGGTGGTCGTGCTTGTAGTGGCAACCTTGTGGTTGCCCAGAGGGCGGCCAAAAGGGCCGCCCCTACTAATGCTCCTCCGAGACCGCCATGCTGATATAAACGGCAGGCAATAGCATAAAAATGTACGCCTGCAAGAACGAAACAAACACGTGCAGGCCCATAAAAATCGCTGGCACCAGAATCGGAATCAGGCCGCCGAAGACTTTCTCAAGCAGATCGCCTACCATCATGTTGGCGTAAAGACGAACGCTGAGGGAAAGTAGCCGGCCTAGGTTCCCGAAGACTTCAACCGGAAACATTAAGAAACCAACGAAGAACATTGGACCCCAAAGATGCTTGAGATACCCAAAGATCCCACGCTGGCGCAACCCTTGAGAATTGTAATAAAGGAACGCCGCAACGGCACAGCCTAGCGTCACCTGAATGTGGCCTGTCGGAGTCTGCAAGGTCGGAATCATTCCCAACAAATTGCACATGAGGACGAAAATCCCAAGCGTCGCCAGCATCGCCACGTAGCGATCGCTTCCGTGGCCGATGATCTCCTCGGCCATGTCGCGGACGAATTGCACTACCACTTCCATTACTTGTTGAAACTTGCCAGGGTTTTCGACCGACAACCTCATGCGCAGGAGAACAACTCCCACGACGATCAAGATGGCGACAAGGATTTCCATTGCCAAATAGTTCGGAATCGGGTGGGCTGGATCGGCAGGCGCTTCTCCAATCTTCACCAGCAAAGGCGTAATTACACCGGCCAGGAGGTGATTCAAGATTGCAGTAAACCAGACTTCATGTTCCATACTTCTCGCCTAGTCGAAGCCCTGGACCCCCTCACCCATCCCGCGCCGGCTGGTAAAAACGCCGACCGCGGTGTACCCTCCCCCTCAAGGTGGAAAGGGGCAGAAATATCTCAGGCCGAATGTGAAAAACACCGTATCGAAATATCGCCGCTACACATGGCGCGAAACCAGCCCGTTCCCCAACTGGATGATGGCTTCAATTAAAAGCCCCACCACCGGGACAAACAGGCCCGCCAATATAGACATCGGCGGCAGCCAGCCAGTCTTGAAAAAGAAGATGACAAGACCGAAGGCCAGCGGATATCTTAGCAGAAATTTCGCCGCCAGCAGCTTTGGAACTCGGGACTGGCCGGCGTTCGCTAACACCTCTACGGCTTCGTGAAGCCAATAATAGTTCAAAATTCCCAGTCCGGCGCCTAAGGCAAAACCCATGGCCATAGTAAAGTGCCCACACAACAGGATGATCGTCAGGGCGAGGAGCGCGCAAAGCATCATCCAACGTGGCATGCGCGCTTCAGCCCGGGCCAGTTCCGGAATTTGAATGGTGCCTGTCTGCATCCTTCTCCGCTCGACGCAGTATCCGCAGAATCTCAATGAACCCGGCTGCCGCCCCCAAGAATCCCAGCACCACGGTCAGGATTGGCGAGGTGTGCAGCCAGCGATCCAACAACCAACCGCAGGCGCCGCCTACGAGCGCGCCCGCAGGCAAAATAAAACCCAGGCTCGTATAGAGCCCCACCTGGGCCCAGAGGTTCGTATGCTTCTTCGACATATACACTCGCCGGCTACGTAGCCTCCCAGCGAGGTAAACTCCCAACTCCTCTACGTGAAGAAGGGCCGGATGGCCTCACGCGCCATCGAAATGAAAGGCTGGGGGTAGATCCCTATCACCAACGTCATGCTCAGGGTGACGGCGAGCGCCAAGTGAACGCCCGCGCCGGTCGCCAGAGGGACTGCCTCCGCCGCCTTCCTCATAAACATTGCAACCACAATGCGGAAATAATAATACAACGCGACAACCGCATAGGCCACTGCCAGGACGGCCAAGTAGTAATGTCCCGTTTCAACCAAGGAAAGGAAGATAAAGTACTTCCCAATGAATCCTGCCGTGGGGGGAATACCTGCCAGCGAAAGCAGGAAAATAAGCATGAGGATAGCCATCCCCGGGGCACGCGCCATGAGGCCGGCCAGGTCGTCAATCTCGTCGCCGACCAGGTCTTTGCGCCGCATCACAATGATCACCGCGAAAGCGCCAAGGTTCATGAAGGCATAGACCAGGAGATAGATGGCGATGGCCGTCAAACCTTCCCGGTTTCCGTCGGCGGCGGCGACCAGCCCGAGCAGCAGGTAACCCACGTGCGCGATAGTGGAGTAGCCAAAAAAGCGTTTGATGTTGGTCTGGGTTATCGCCGCCAAGTTCCCCAGGGTCATGGTGGCAATGGAAACACCGATGGTCAACACCTGCCATTCGGCGCGCAGCGGCCACAACCCGGAGATGAGAATACGAATGAAGAAGGCGAAGGATGCCACTTTGGGCGCCACTGAGATAAAGGCCGTGATGCAGGTGGGGGCGCCTTCGTAGGCGTCCGGTGTCCACTGGTGGAATGGCACCGCAGCCACTTTAAAGTAAATCCCCGCTAGAAGCGCGATCATCGCGATCCAAGCCAGAGGGTCATGCATGGGGCGGTCCGAGAGCCGCTGCGCAATCACAAATAAGTTTGTCGATCCCCCGATGCCGTACAGCAGAGACATTCCGTAAAGGAGCAAGCCCGTGGAAAAAGCCCCCAGCAGGAAAAACTTCACTGCCGCTTCATTGGACCTCCGGTTGCCTCGCAGAAAACCTGTCAGGACGTATTCGCAAAGGGCCATGAGCTCGAGGGCAATGAATAGCACGATGAGATCGGTCCCAGAAGCCAAGAACATCATTCCCACGGCCGCGAAAAGAAGCAAGGCATAGTACTCGCCCAGGTTTGCATTCTCGATCTCGAGATACTTCACGGAAAGCAACACGACAACCGCCGTAGCTACCACGATGATGAGCTTGGCAAAAATGGCGAACGAATCAAGCATGAAGGCGCCGCCGAAGCCGTGGTATGCCCGCCCGTCCAGAACGGCCCAAAACATCCCCAGCTTGAGCCCGGCGAGCGCCAGGCCAGCCAGCGCCGTGAGCGCGTTCATGTACTTGTCCCGCTTCTCGAGCAGAAAATCGAACAGGAGAATCGCCAGCCCGAACATGGCCAGAAGGATTTCCGGCTTGATCGCTTGATAGTCCGAACTGTGGAAGAAAGGCGTGATCATTAGCGCGCGGCTCCTCCAGGTTCTGGTGGCGCAGGCACACTTGCCTGGGTCGGCGCCTTCACTGCCTTCTGCACAGCCAGGAGCGGCTGTGCGACCCTCTGGTTAGGAACCGACAGATTTGCCCCTGCGGCTCGATAAAAGTCCGGATTCACCCGCTCGACAATAGCGGTCACGGGCTTATCAAGCACTTTGAAAAACGGCTTGGGATAAATCCCGATCCAGAACGCCCAGACAATCAAAGGCACCAACGTCATGATCTCCCGGAAGTTCAAGTCCTTGAGCGCCTGGTTCTTGGGATTGTCGCAAGGGCCGAACATGGTCCGCTGGTAGAGCCAGAGCATGTAAGCCGCGCCCAGCACAATTCCGACCACGGCCCAGGCTGCCCAGTGCCAGTTCGCTTCGAAGGCGCCCTGCAAGATGGTGAACTCTCCGATAAAGCCGTTCAGCAAAGGCAGCCCGATCGAGGCCAGCATCACAATCATGAATAGAGTGGCATAGACCGGCATAACGTTCGAGAGGCCACCCAATTCCTTGATCTCGCGCGTGTGGCGGCGCTCGTAGATCAATCCCACAATCAAGAAGAGGGCGCCCGTCGATATCCCGTGATTGATTTGCTGGATGACGCTGCCCTGCAAGCCGTGAGGGTTCAAGGCGAAAATTCCCAACGTGCAGAAGCCTAGATGGCTGACGGAAGAATAAGCAATCAGCTTCTTCATGTCGGGCTGCATCAGGGAAACCAAAGCGCCGTAAATGATCGCAATGATGGAAAGCACAACCATTACTTTGACGACGGTGGGATCGTGGCTCGCTTGGGGCAATAGGGGCAGCGAAAAACGAATGAAGCCGTAGGTCCCCATCTTCAGCAGCACGCCGGCCAGGATCACCGAGCCCGCCGTGGGAGCTTCCACATGGGCGTCGGGGAGCCAGGTATGGAAGGGAAACATGGGCACTTTGATAGCAAAACCGATCATGAATGCCCAGAAGACCCAATATTGAAGGTTTAACGGCCACGTGTGCTGCATTAGTTGCATCACGTCGAACGTGTAGACGCCCGTGTCGGTGTGATAACGGAAGTAAAGGGTCAGAATCCCAAGCAGCATCAGGACAGAGCCCGCAAGGGTGTAGAGAAAGAACTTGATGGCGGCATAAAGCTTGCGCGGCCCGCCCCACACACCGATAATGAAATACATGGGCACCAGCATCACTTCCCAAAAGACATAAAAGAGAAAGAAATCCAGCGACATGAAGACACCCAGCATGCCCACCTGCAAGAGCAGGAACATGGCGTAGTATTCCTTGGCTCGCTCTTGAATCGCCGTCCACGAGGAAAGGACGGAGAGGAAGCCGAGCACGGTGGTCAACATGATGAGCAGAAAGCTGATGCCATCAATTCCGAGGTGGTACTGCGCGCCGATGCTGGGGATCCATTGATGAATCTCAAGGAATTTGAACTGCTGCTCCGGCGCCTCTTGCGCAAACCAGAAGACCAGCGGCAGCGACACCAGAAAACTGATGAACATGGCGATGTTGCCCCACCAGCGAATGGCTTGCTTGTTCGCGCCGGGAATAAACATCAGCGCTACCAACCCTACCGCCGGCGTAAACAGGATGAAGCTCAGAATGTGGTCATGAAAGAAAGCCATCGTAGACCTCGGAAAAGCAGTCAGGAGTTGAGAGTCGAGAGTCAAGAGCTAAATTCGCCGTGCCTTCGACCTTTGACTCTCGACTCTTGACTCTCCACTCTCGACTTTTTCAAGAATGCACCAGGTAATACAACATGAATATCAGCACGCCAAAAGTAATCATCCAGGCGTAATTCTGCACCAGACCGGTCTGAATCACCCGCACCGGGTAACTCATGACCTTGACCACAAACGCCCCCGCATTCACCAGCCCGTCAATGACCCAGGTGTCCCAAAGACGCGAGAGTTCTCCCCACATGCGCGTCGACCAACCCACACCGTTGACTCCTCCATCTACCACACCCATGTCAAAGGCGGCAAAGGCGTTGCCGAGGTCCTTCGTTCTATTCACAAATAGAGCATTATATATTTCGTCGATATAATACTTGTTGAGCACCAGACGGTAAAACGGCCCGGCCTTGGCCGCCGCCCGCTCGGGAGCCTCCGGATGTTCAACGTACCAGAAGTAGGCCCATAGGAAACCCGCGAGCGCCACGGCCACGGAAAGCAGCATGAGGCCGAATTCAGTCTTCCAGGCGTACGCGAAGCCCGGCATGGCGCTAGGATTCTCAAAAACCGGCTCCAGGAAATGCTCGAAATGATTGGCGCCCCCCAGGATTTTCGGCCAACCGATGTATCCGGCGCCCAGCGCCCCAATCGCGAGGCAAATAAGCGGAACCGTCATCACCCTGGGCGATTCGTGGATATGGTGTTCGACCTCCGGGGCCACACGAGATTTACCCGCGAAAGTCATGAAGAAGAGCCGGAACATATAGAAGGCGGTGAGCCCCGCCGTGACGAAACCAATGAACCAGAGCAATTCACCGCCGTAGGGACTCGAGAAGACTTTCCAGAGGATCTCATCCTTGCTGAAAAATCCGGAGAAAAGAGGCGCGCCGCTGATGGCCAAGGTGGCAACGAGCATCGTTTTCGCGGTAGTGGGGATTCGGCTCCACAGCCCGCCCATCTTGCGCATGTCCTGTTCACCGCTCAATGCGTGGATCACGCTCCCTGCTCCAAGGAAGAGCAAAGCCTTGAAGAAGGCGTGGGTCATCAGATGAAAGATTCCCGCGCCGAACGCTCCAACGCCGCAAGCCAGAAACATGTATCCGAGTTGGCTGATGGTCGAGTAGGCCAGCACGCGCTTGATGTCGTTCTGGACAAGTCCGATGCTTGCCGCCCAAATGGCGGTGGCCGCCCCAATCCCAGCCACCAGAGCCATCGCCGTGGGCGCCAGGATGAAAAGCGCGTTCGAGCGGGCCACCATATAAACACCCGCAGTCACCATAGTGGCCGCATGAATCAGAGCGCTGACAGGCGTGGGACCCTCCATGGCATCCGGCAGCCAGGTATAGAGAGGAATCTGCGCAGACTTTCCTGTGGCGCCAATGAAGAGCAAGATACAAATTGCTACAATCACGGTGCTGCCCACCTGAAAGCGCCCGCTCAGGGCCTGCGCGGTGACCTGCTGGAAGTCTATGCTGCCAAAGGTGACCGCCATCAGCATCACTCCCAGCAGGAATCCCGCGTCTCCGATGCGATTCATAACAAATGCTTTCTTGCCGGCATCCGAAGCGGATTTGCGAAGGAAGTAGAAGCCGATCAGCAGATAAGAACAAAGTCCCACACCCTCCCAGCCAATGAACATCATCAGGTAGTTGTTCGCCAGCACCAGGATGAGCATGGAGAACATGAAGAGGTTCATGTAGCCAAAGAACCGGTAGTAGCCGCCTTCATGCGCCATATAACCGATCGAATAAACATGAATGATAAAGCCGACACCCGTCACTACCAGCATCATGACGGTGGAGAGTGGGTCAAGCTGGAATCCCACATGGACGTTGAAATTGCCCAGCGAGCCGTCGGCCAGCCGGAACGCTCCGGCAGGTAACCATGAATAGAGAACCCTGTTGAAGACGTGGACGTCCGCAGGCAGCTTGAGGAATTCGACGAAACATCCCAGGGCCCAGAGAAACGACAAGCCCGGCAGCCCCACTGAGACCGTAGAGACAACCTTGTTCGAAATCCGGCGGCCAACAAGAAGCTGGATCAGCGCTCCCAGCGCGGGCAAAAGCGGGATTAGCCAGATGTAGTTAAGCATGGTGTCTAAACGTTAAAGGGTAAAGGGTAAAGGCTAAAGGGCACAGGATAGAGGCATTACCCCTGGCCTTTATCCTTTACACTTTATCCTTTAGCCTTGCCTCACCATTTCAGCAGATCAATTTCGTCCGCATTGACCGTTTCCTTATTACGAAACAGCGCGATGATTAGGCCCAGGCCGACCGCCGCCTCCGCCGCCGCGTCCGTAATCACGAAAATGGCGAACACTTGCCCATCCACGCTACGGAAATACTGCGACAGCGCCACCAAGTTGATGTTGACGGCGTTCAAAATCAGCTCGATAGACATGAGGATGATGAGCACGTTGCGCCGCGTCAACACGCCAATCACCCCGATGGTAAAAAGGCCGCTGCCCAACAGGATGTAATATGCAGTTGGAATCATTCGAACTTCCTCTTAGCCATGATCACTGCTCCCACCATCGCCACCAGGAGGAGAAGCGAAGCGATCTCGACCGGCAACATGTAGGTCTGGTAAAGGGCCTGGCCGATCGCCTGGGTATTGTGCGCCGGCTCCGCTCCCGCTGGCTGGGCCGGCAGGCTCAAGCCGGCTCCAATCTTGTAAATCACATAAACGAGCTGAGCAAACACTAAGATGGCAGTGAACAACCCAAGCTGCCACTGACGGCTGAACTGCGCCTGCTTCAAAGCTACGTCAATGTTCACCAGCATAACGACAAACAGGAACAGCACCATAATGCCGCCCACATAAAGAATGATCTGCACCGCGAAAAGAAACTCTGCATGTTGCAGCAGGAAGATACCCCCCACCGCGAACAGCGTCACAGTCAGCCAAATAATGCTGTGGATGGCGTTCCGGCGGGTAATCACCATTACACCGGAGACCAGAGCAACCGCCGAGAGAATTCCGAATGCAATGAATGTAAGCATGGTGCTTTCCTACCGTGTGTACCTTACGGGCCGCGGTCCCTCTTCCAGTGCCTGCCGGTCCCAAATCATTCCTTCCCGCGAGTATTCCGCGATCTCAAAGTCTTGCGTCAGTTCCAGCGCGTCCACGGGGCAAGCGTCCTCGCACATGCCGCAGAACATGCAGCGGGATAAATCGTAAGTGAAGGTCGTTAAGCGCTTTTTGCGGTCCTCGGTCCGCGCCCATCCCACCACAATCAGGTTTTCGGGACAGGCAATCGAGCAGAGGTTGCAGGCGATGCAGAGGGTTTCGCCGCTTTCGGGATGGTTATTCAGGCGCGGCGCGCCGCGATAGCGTTCCGCCACCATGGGCCGCTCCAGGGGATACTGTTCGGTGTAGGTGGCGCTGGGATGCTGATAGGAAAAAGTCAGCTTCAGACCCTTGATGAGGTCAACCAGAAAGACGCGCCGAACTAGATCCCTCAATGTCATCGGCCTTATCCACCCGACCCTGCAGCGGGCGCGCTGGGCAGGTGTGGGCTTACAAAGTATCGAACAAGCGCAGTCACAATCACGTTCCCCAAGCCTATCGGAATCAACCAGTGCCAGCCAACTTTCATGAGCTGGTCGTAGCGGTAGCGCGGGAAGGTGCCACGATACCAGATAAAGGCGTAAAGGTAGACCAGGACCTTTGTTCCAAACCAAAAAACCCCCTGAATGGCATTCAACACTGCGGGCAGAGCCACAACGCCGGCCAGCACAACGCAGGTAATCGCCAGAGCGAGGAAGAAATATCGCTCCAGGGGGAGCAGACTCTTCAAACCTAGCCACAGGATGAAGGCCGCCGCGCCGACAAGTGAGGCGACCGGCGCAAATCTCAGAAAATCCAGCGCCCGGACGTTGGCAAACGGTCTTAACCATCCCCCCAGGAAAATGGTCACGGCGATGCAGGAGACCACAACCATGTTGGTATATTCGGCCAGGAAGTAAAGCGCGAAGCGGAAACCACTGTACTCCGTGTGGAAGCCCGCGGTGAGCTCCGACTCCGCCTCCGGCAAATCAAATGGGTTGCGATTCGTTTCCGCCAACCCTGCAATCAGGTAAATCACGAAGGCCACTGGCTGGAGGAAGACGTTCCACACGCCCATTTGCTGCTGGCGATTCACGATCTCGACCATGCTGAGAGAATTCGAGATCAGCAGCACGCCCACCAGTGCCATCCCTGCCGCCACTTCGTAGCTCACCAATTGTGCCGCCGACCGCATCGCCCCGAGCAGGGGGTAATGGCTGTTCGATGACCAACCGCCCAGAATAATCCCGTAAATCCCCAACGAAGATACTCCCAGGATGAAGAGAAGGCCAATATTGATGTCGCTGACGTAGAAGTTTCCGGCAAAGGGGATAACGGCGAAGACTGTGAAGGCAGCCGCCACGCTGATCGTCGGCGCCAGCAAAAACACGAACTTGTCTGCTCCCGCCGGAATAATGTCCTCCTTGAGGAGCAGTTTGAAGGCGTCGGCAATGGGCTGAAGTAGGCCCCAGGGGCCGACCCGCATGGGCCCCAGCCTCGCCTGCATAAAAGAGAGCACCTTGCGCTCCATGTAAACAAGGTAGGCCACAATGCCGGAAAGCACGAGGAGCACAATCAGAATCTTGATTGTCGCCATGGCGAACGGATGGGCTTGAGCGAAGTTCATTGTGTTTTCAGCCTTGGCCTTTGACTCAGTGACGAGTGACCATCGCCACTCGTCACTGCACTACCGGTCGACCTCACCGAGAACAATATCCAGCGTTCCAATCACCGCCACCACGTCGGCCACGAGGTGGCCGCGAACCATGGTGTCCAGCGCTTGCAAGTTGACAAAGGAGGGAGGTCGAACCCGCACCCGGTAGGGGTTCGTGCTTCCGTCGCTCACTACGAAATATCCCAGCTCACCCTTGGGCGCTTCGATGGAATGATACACCTCGCCGACCGGCGGCTTAATCACCTTGCCTACTTTCCCGAAAATGGGGCCGGGCGCAAGGCGTTCCACACACTGGCGGATAATGCGCACCGACTGGCGCATCTCCTGGATTCGAACAATGTATCGGTCGTAGGTATCGCCGTGCTGGCCTATGGGCACTTCAAATTCGACTTTGTCATAGGCCTCATAAGGCTGCACTTTGCGAATGTCCCACTTCACGCCCGAGCCCCGGAGCACCGGCCCCGTCACTCCGAAGGCGACGGCATCTTCGGCGCTCAGCACGCCAATACCCCTTGTTCTGTTCATCCAGATGCGATTCTTGGTCAGCAACTGCTCGTATTCATCGATTTTGGGCAAGAGGTAATCGCAGAACTTGAGGCAACCCTGTTCGAATCCATCATAGAGGTCGTACTGCAATCCGCCAATGCGGAAGGCGTGAGTGGTCAGCCGGGCCCCGCAGTACTTCTCAAAGATTTTCAGGATTTCTTCCCGCTCGCGGAAGGTATAGAAAACAGGCGTCATGGCGCCCAGGTCGAGGGCGTGTGTGCCGAGCCAGAGCAAATGACTGGCAAGGCGTTGCAGTTCAGCCAGGATCATGCGCGTGTACTGGGCGCGAGGAGGAATCTCGACCGCCAACAACTTCTCGACCGCTTCGACGTACCCCATGCCATTCGTGACCGCCGCCACATAATCCATGCGGTCCGTGTAGGGCGCGAACTGGGCGTACGTCCTGTTCTCGGCAATCTTCTCTACGCCCCGGTGAAGGTAACCGATGACGCATTCCGATCCCAGCACTTTTTCGCCATCCAGCTTCAGTTTGACGCGCAAAACCCCATGGGTGGCCGGGTGCTGCGGCCCCATATTGATGAGCAGTTCGTTGGCGTCGAGATAGGTGGTTTCGGGCATCGCTTACTGTCCGCTCTCGATTCCCAGGTTGGACTTCACCCATGCCTCATCCTGGCGTAGGATGTCGTAATCCTTGCGAAGAGGATGACCGGTCCACCCATCGGGAAGCAGGATGCGCTTCAAATCCGGATGGCCGTCGTAGACCACTCCGAACATGTCATAGACTTCGCGCTCCAGCCAATTGGCCGTGGGCCAAATCCCTACCACAGAAGGAACCGTCTCGCCCTCCGCGATAACGACCTTCACCCGCAATCGGTCGTTGCGCTTGAAAGAGTAAAGGTGGTAGATGATGTCGAACCGCTTCTCTCGCTTGGGATAATCCACTGCCGTCTCGTCGGTGAGCAGTGTGTAGGCACCGCCTTCGTCGCCTTTCAGATAATGACACACCGAAAGCAAGAATTCTTTGGCCACCGTGATGGACGGCATCTTGCGGAAAATGACTGCCTCGAGGATGGCCCCGGGTAGCCCCTTCTGCAGCGCCTCCAAGAGCGGGCTTGACCACGCCTCGGGTTTGACCGGAGCCTTGGCAGGGGCGGCAGGCTTGGCGGGCGCCGCTGCCGCTGGCTTCGCAACCGTCGGAACTCCCGGAGTTGTCGGCGGAGGAGTGCCCGCCGACGGTGGCGTTGATTTGGGAACAGGCGCTTCCGCATGCGCCGGGGGGATTATGCCGCCAGTCTCGGGTGAGGGCTTTTGTGCCTCGCCTCCGTTGCCTGCCTTGGGCGGCGTCTTTTGTTCGTCAGCCATTTCCGTTCAAGCTTGCAGGGAAGCCCCTTTCTACGCCCAACAAAAGAATAGATTTTTGCACATTGCCGACAAGCATGTCAACCGCGAGAGAGGTTCGTTTATGGAGTCAGCCCGTGCAGCGGGCGACATATTCTAGCCCACGGCGCAAGCCGTGGGTCAGCGCGTCCCACCCTCCCCCCTTCCCCGCTCTCCCGCTGGGCCGCGAGGGGGGGAAGGAAAGGGGGAGAGGGCCGTAATCCCACGGCTCACGCCGTGGGCCACAGGACATCGCCCCTGCCGGGGCCTCAGAGCCGCGGACCTCAAAAACCGACACCCTTGCTACCGGCTCCGGGGGCCGGGACATTCACCGTGATGCCCGATGGCAGCTTCGCCGACCGGTAAACCCTTTCGGTAGCCTTCTGAAAATCGGAAGCCCGCGCCTCATCGATCTTCATGAATTTCTGCGGATTGCGGTCCACCAACGGGAACCACGAGCTTTGCACTTGCACCATGATGCGGTGGCCACGGCGGAAAGTGTGGAAAACGCCCGGAAGCTGGTACTCGACCTTGTCCGGCTTGCCGGGCTCGAAAGGCACGGGCTTCTCAAAACCCTTGCGGAATTTACCGCGAAAGGGCTCCCCGCGAACGAGCTGCTCGTAGCCACCCATGCGCACGCCTTTGGGGTTCGGCTCGGGATCCGGGTAATTCCCGGCATAGACATCGATCAGCTTGACCACCCAGTCACTGTCTGTCCCGCTCGTGGAAACGTACAGGGTGGCGGTCAGCGGCCCGGCAATGGTCACCTCGTCTTCCAGCGGCTCAGTCTGGTAGACCAGCACATCGGTGCGCGATGCGGCAAAACGCTGGTCGCCCGTCATGTACTCGTAGGTCATCGCCGTGCTGGTCCAGGAGACGTGCGGCACCGGCTTGGCCGGATCGCTCACGTACTCATCGAATTCTTCGCCGGAGGCCGAGGGGGGCTCGAGTGAAAGTTTGCCCCCACTCTGCAAATAGAACGTCTTGCTCACCAGATGCTGGGGCGGCCAACCTTCGAGCTTGTGCCACTCGTTGCGTCCCGTTTCAAAAACGTAGGCGCCGGCAAGCTTTTCCTCTCCTTTATCTTTCAGAAAGCGCTGGAAAAACGGAAACTCGATGTGCTCGCGGAAGTACTCGCCCGTCTTCTGACCGAAATGTACATCGCCGAGATACTCGCCGGCGTCATGGTTCCATTGCCCGTGCGACCAGGGACCTTCGACCAGAATATTTACCGTGCCGGGACTTTGGTTCCGAATGGCTTCGTAGGTGTGGGGCGGCCCGTAGACGTCTTCGGCGTCGAACCAGCCACCTACCGTCATTACCGCGGCCGTAATGTTCTTCAAGTATGGGAGCGGATCGCGGGCCTTCCAATAGTCCGTGTAAGTGTCGTGCGAGACGAGATCTCGCCACCATTCGATCTTCCCTTTGAAAAACTCCTGGTCAGCATTACCGAGCGGCCCCATCCGCAAGAAGAAATCGTAGCCATCCGGCGTGCCGAAATCGAAGCGGGGGCCGGGGACTTCGTTTTCCCCCGGCTGCGGACGTCCAAAGAAAGAAAAGAAGCCGAAGGCATGCGCCAGAAAGAGCGTGCCATTGTGTCGAAAATCGTCTCCGATAAACCATTCAGTAACCGGCGCCTGCGGCGAGACCGCCTTTAGCGCCGGATGCCTGCTCAGCGCTGCCATGGTGGAGTAAAAGCCGGGATAGGATGTGCCGGAGACGCCTACCCGGCCGTTGTGGTTTGGGACGGTTTTCAGCAGGAACTCGATCGTGTCGTAGGTGTCGCTGGCTTCGTCGACCTGGTCACTTCCCTTTTTGTCGGGAATGTAAGGCCGGACATGCTCGAAAGTGCCTTCCGATTTGCCCCGCCCGCGCACGTCGCAGTAGGCGAAAATGTAACCGTCGCGCACAAAAAACTCCGACGGGCCGAGAGTGCCTCGATAGTTGTCCACGCCGTAAGGCGCCACCGAGTAGGGGGTGCGCTGCATCCAGATGGGGTATGTTCTCGAAGTGTCTTTGGGCGCATATACGGAGACAAAGAGACGAATGCCATCGCGCATCGGCGCCATATATTCGTACTTGGTGTAATTCGCCTTAATGTAATCCCGGAGTTCCTCAGCCTTCCGGCATTCCTCGTCGCCCGGCTGGCAGTTTTGGGCAGCAAGCGGAACAGCGGACAGGATGATAACTAGTAGTGCAGCAATTCCAAGCAGTCTGCGGCGCATTTTCTACATTTCCCTCCCGTAGGTCCAAGCATCCTTGCGCTCCTACCGCACAACAGAAGGTACCACAGTTCTGAAATCATAGATTAGAATAGAAGACGGGGGTCCGTATCAAGGGCAGACGCCTGGGCTGGTCAGGCGGGGTCCGGGCCGAGCGGAACCAGCCTTGCCGCGAGCAGCAAAGCTGTGTTCCAGTATCGACCAAAACAGGAGGATGGGGATGATGGGATCAAGCGAGTCAGGGGGAATTGCAGGCTTCTCCGGCAGTACGCAGGTTTTCCGGCAAGGGTTGGCAATATTGTTGACTATTGCGCTGATGGGCGCCGAGACTGCTTCCGCGTTTGCGAAGGAATCTCAGGCCCCTGACCCTTCCATGGTGGCAGCCCAAGTAAAGAAGTTCGGAGTGGGGAAGGCGGTCAAGGTCAAGCTGATGGGGGGTGAAAGGGTAAGCGGGCACATCCGGAGCATCGGCGCCGATGCTTTTACGATAAAGCTCAGCAAGGAAGGCGGAGAAAGAGTAATCCCTTACGCCCAGGTCGGGGAGGTAAAAGACCCGAGCCCGCTAACCTGGATGCTGGTCGGCGCAGCGATCGTCATCGTCATCATCGTCGCTGCGAAACGTTAAGGCTCTTGCGCCCACCAGCCGAAAAGCAGCTTGGCATACCGCAGAAGTGCTGCTTTCGCTAGTCCTCCTGCCGGATCTCCCTAAAGATTGCCTTGAAGCATTCCGCAGCCTTGACCCCGCTTGGACTCGGCGAGGCTTCCCCGTAGTAGGCCTGCACGAAATCGCCCAAGTCTCCCCAAGTGGTTTGCAGCACGCCCAGCGTACGCGCCTTGAGAGCGTCCGTCGCATTTGTGCGCACTTTACGGATCATTTCTAACTCGTTTAAGGCGACGTCCGGCATCTGCCACGGAGCCGACACCACGCGGAAGCCCTGGATGGCGAAGTACGCCGCCGTCGGAACCGCCGTTTCGTAATGCCAGTCGCATATCACAATATCCTTTGGAACCAGGTTGATCGCGGGTGCGGTCCCGTTCTGGCTTGCTTCCCACTTTCCCAGCCCTGTTGCATCGCCATCCAGGAAACGGTCTCCCCACATCCACATCTCCCGATGGGTCGCAGCCAGATGGTCATGCAGGGTGCGCACTTCCTGGGCAAACAGTTCCGATTTGTTCTTGCCGCGGCAACGCGGGCAGCAGTCCTCGCCTAGCAGAAAAACCTCGTCCATGCCTAGATGAAGGGCATCGGCCTGGCAGGCGTTTGCCAGCTCATCGATCAGGTCAAAGACTACATTGTGCAGCCCTGGTGCCAATGGGCAATAGCTCCGGCAATAGATACCTTGGTTGCTGGGGTATTTCCCGGGCGTTTCGTCGAACTCCGGATGGGCCCGCAGGAGACTGAAGGTCTGCGCCGCCCAGGACTGGTGACCCAACAAGTTGATCAGCGGAATGAGGCGAACCCCGGCATCGTGGCAGGCAGCCACGATCTGTTTCACCTGATCCTCAGAAAGGGCGTCTGCGTCACTCACCTCCGAGTGCGACTTGAACTGGTAGCGATAATCGAATTCCATGACCAGCACGTTCACGCCTTCCTTCGGCAAGGCGTCGCGAATGAAGCGTACGGCCAAGGAAAGCTCATCCGGCGTCGGCGCGGCCAAGTAAAGTCCGCGAATGGGAACAGAAGCTGTAGAGGCGTTGGTGGGAATGGCGGGAAAGAAGGCGAACAGGACGAGTGCTATCAGGGAGAATTTTACCGATCGTTGGCTCTTGCGATACGTGGACCGGTCTTTCACAGCATCACTCCTTTTGGTGAGCGTCCATAGAGTGACCCGAGTATATGCCTGCTGGCCTCGGAACCACAAGGTCGGTTTGACGACT
>Ga0326727_10007643_pt1 | contig 28339 bp, 20 predicted proteins | sample MB2enrmetagenome_FD_207643 | JGI IMG/M metagenome (GOLD analysis project Ga0326727, IMG submission 207643) | Lab enriched peat soil microbial communities from McLean, Ithaca, NY, United States - MB29MY | ecosystem: Environmental > Terrestrial > Soil > Wetlands > Peat | place: USA: New York... | reverse complement strand
TCGATTTGACTCGCCGGCTGTTTTCAACGCGCGCGGCCTGGTGGACCGTCTTGTTCTCGTTGACCCAGCCCTTAAACATCCTCGTTGCCGGAGAGGCGGGGGGGGATGGGGCCGCCTGGGCCTTGGCACTGTGGTTTGTTTATTGCGCCTACCGCATGATGGCCGGCGGGGGCTGGCGCTGGTGGCCGGCGGCGGCGCTTGCGGGATGCCTGAGCGCCACCACCAAGGCCCCCTTTTTTATGACAGCGGGCCTGACGACATTTCTGTGGCTGCTGCAGGGATATCGGCGAAACCGGTCGGCCTGGATAGAGTTGGCCGCTGCCGGGGCGCTGAGCTGCGGGGTGTTCTTGGCCTGGAGCGCCTACTCGCACCGGGTCTATGCCGAGGCGGAATTTCCGCTCATGGATTTGAACGTTTTGGCGCAAGGAGGGGTAATGCGGTGGTTCATCGGAGACTTGGCCTATCGGCTGAAGCTGACCAACTGGATTTACGGCGGCTGGCATGTGCTCACTTACGTGGTCGGCAATTTCACGTGGATCTTCCTGCTGCTGGCCGCCGCGCGGTTGCGCCGGATGTTGCCGGTGTGGTCCTGGCTGTTGGCGGCAGGCTGCGCGACGCTGGTGTTCACCCCCATCATTATGTTTCGGGGACACGTGCAGTATTTTTTTATTTTCTCGCCGGCGGTGGCGCTGCTTTGCGCGCGGGCGGTGGAAGAGCTCGAGCCGCATCTCTGGCAAAGCCTGCGCGCAGGGCCGGTCTGGCGTTGTGTGCTTGTGCTCGCTGCCACCGTCTTCGGACTGGCGGAGTGCGCGCAGGTCCTGCACTTCAGGAGTTCTTTCGACACCTACGATGACGACGTGGCGCAGACCCTGAAGCAGCACACGGCGCCGAGCGACAAACTGATCGTATGGGGCCAGGTCTGGGGCGAGCCATTCATGCGGGCTGAACGGCAGGGCCTGACGGGCGGCCCTACGCTTGAGGACACATCGTGGCTCAATGATGCCAAGGCGCTGGCCCGTTTGAAGGAACTGGGTTACACCAAGCTGGTGCTGGTCAATCCTTCGCCTCTGACGGTCGCGCTGACGGCGGTGACTGGCTCGCACCTGCGTCAGGCATCCGATCTGTCCCGGCTCTCGCCATGGGCTTTGCGCTCCGGAGGCTTTCAAGGTTTTTTCTGGTCCAGGAATTCCTGGGTCAGATTGGTCTCGCCATGGGCTTTGCGGTCCGGAGGCTATCAGGGCCAGCGCCTAAGCCAGTCATTCGATCTGCCTCGGTTCCTGCCTGCGGTGGCAAAGAATTGGCCGGTGGCATTCGATTCGACGTCGGTTTTGATTGTCGAGATCCCCAAGTGAGTTGCATGAATGTCCTGTTTGTCTATTCGAGCCGTAGCTGCCGGTCGCCGCGAATTCCGCTGGAATCGCTCCAGGACATTCATCTGGGTATCTCGTACATTTCGGCGGTCTTGAGGGCCGGCGGCCATTCGATACGCAGCGCGGTCCTTTCGAGCGAATGGGCGCGCAAGAGCGCGGAGATGCTGGGCGCACTGATGGATGAATTCCACCCCCGGCTCGTCTGTTTTACTTCGGTTTCATCGCAATACGGGTTTGTTCACGAGCTGGCCCGGGGGATCAAGGCGCGCTGGCCGGACACGTTCCTGCTGGTTGGCGGGGCTTGCGTGTCGCTCGATCCGCAGGCGGCGATCGGCGACCCTTTCGATGCGCTCTGCGTTGGCGAAGGGGAGTATCCTGCGGCGGAGCTGGTTGAGGCGCTGGAGGCCGGGCGGTCGCCGCTGGGGATTGCCAATCTCTGGATCAAGACCCCGGGCGGTTCGGTCGAGGCCAACCCGACCCGCCCTTTTCTGGCCGATCTGGACCAGTTGCCTTTTCCGGACCGCCGGATGTGGGAGCCCTGGGTCCGCCCGGGCGGCAAGGCCCGGCACACCCTGCTGGTTTCGCGCGGATGCCCCTTTCGATGCGCCTATTGCAGCAATCATGCCCTGTGCAAACTGGCGGAGGGCCGTTACGTCCGCTTTCGCTCCCCGGCCAACATCGTGGCCGAGGCGGCCCACCTGCGCCGGTCTTATCCGGAGGTGCGTGAGGTTTATCTGCAATCGGAGACGATTGCCCTGGACCTGGATTGGGTGGGCGAATTGGGGGACAGGCTGGCCGAGTTCAACCGGTCGCTTGCGGAGCCGTTGCGGTTCGGATGCAACTTGCGCGTGACCCGCGCTTGCCTGGACGAGCGGTTTTTCAGCGCGTTTGCCAGGGCCAATGTTCGCACCGTCGAGATCGGCTTGGAATCAGGCAGCGAACGGGTGCGCCAGCAAATCCTGCGCCGGACCTATACCAACCAGGAGTTCCTGGCCGCGGTGGACCTGGCCCGCCGGCATGGAATGAGGGTCAATCTCTATAACATGGTCGGGCTTCCCACCGAGACTCCGGCGGAGCACCTTGAGACCGTGGAAATGAACCGGCGCGTCTGTCCCGACCAGTGCTACACGAGCATCTTTTATCCTTACCCTGGCACCGATCTTTACACGGTGTGCGAGGCCCAGGGTTTGCTCAAACATCACCTGCCCACCCCCTGGGAGCGCTCTGTGGCCACGCTGGACCTGCCCACTTTCCCCCGCCCCGAAATCCAGCGCGCCTACGACTGGTTTGAATTCCGCGTGTACCGGGGCCGGAGGTCATTTCTGTTTCGGCTGCGAAAACTCATCAGTTGCAAGATGCTCTCGCCCGGCTGGCTGGGCGCCCTGTTTAACCGGTTGCTCCCGCTCTGGCATCGGCTTCGCGAACGGCATGGTCCGCCGCCCGCCGCTTGAAACCACGCCCGCCCGCCCGCCCCCTCCCGAAAGAAGAGCAGGGACATAAGCCACCTTGGGGAATTACGGCCGCCTGCGGATTTCGCTTGCGCCGAGAGGCGCGGCACTTTAGAGTCCGGCCCCGGCAGTGCGAGCTTGCGTTGCCGGCGGGCTTGGGAAGGGCCGGCCCGAGCGTGGCGCGGGCCTCCGGCTTGCGCCGGCAGCGGTGGCAACCGATTACTTTTATGCCGAGCTGGCTGATTAAGACCGCCATACAACGAACGATTTCCTGGCTGCCCCGCCGGCAGTTCTGGAACGGGCTGCTGCAGACCTGGGTTACCAAATCCACGGAGTTGGACGCCAAGCATTTTGAGGAAAAGCTCCGGGAGTGCCAGCGGCATGTGGCGGCCTTTCAGTCGCTGCGCCCGGACCTGTCAGAGTTCAGGGTGCTCGAGCTGGGCACCGGCTGGTTTCCGATTATCCCGGCGGGGCTTTACCTGTGCGGGGCGCGGGAGCTGCGGACCATCGACATCGAGCCGTTGCTGCGCCGCAAACACCTTCAGCGGATGCTGGAGGCCTTTTGCGCCTGCGAGCAAAGCGGCGAGTTGAGGCGGACGCTTCCCGGCTACCGGGCCGAGCGGATGGACCGATTGCGGGCATTGCTGCCGCGCGCCTTGAGGGAAGAGCCCGCCGCCCTGCTGCGGGAGCTCGACATCGAGGTGCTGGTTGGCGACGCGCAGCGCCTGGCGCTGCCCGGCCAGGCCATTGACTTCTTCATATCCAGCGGCGTCCTGGAATGCATACCGCGCCCGGTGCTCGAGGGGATATTGGCCGAATCGCGGCGCGTGGCGGCGCCTGGCGCAGTGATGAGCCACCGGCTGAATCTGGCGGACCAGTTCTCTTATTTCGATTCGTCGATCACGGCGTTTAATTTTCTGCGCTACACCGAGGGGCAGTGGCGCTGGCGGAACAGCCCGATGACTTGGCAGAACCGGTTGCGCATTCCCGAATACCGGCAAATGTTCAAGGCGGCCGGGTTCGAGGTCGTGCGCGAGGAGAATGTCTCCGGGCGGGCTGAAGACCTGGCTCGGATAAAGTTGGCGCCGCCATTCGAGCGCTATCGCCTCGAGGATTTGCTGGTGTTGCACTCGTTTCTGACCGCCCGGCTGGCCCCTGCCGGGGAGGGGGGACTGTCGGACAAGGGCGAGAGGCGCCCGAGCAGCGATTCTTGAACCCCCGGACCCTTTTCGTCCGTTGACATTTGCCCTAATGGATGGCATTCTTTGAGGGAATTCGTGAGAGCATGGCATCCACAGGTGGTTGACTTCTTTCGCAGGCGCCTGGCCTCCGATTCGTTCATCCGTCCCTACGCCAAGCGGATCGTGGAGGACGCGCGCTCGCTGCTGCACACCGGGCGGGATTGGGCTTCCCGCCAGACGGACCCGCCCCAGGCCCTGTTCGTCGAGACGACCAACATTTGCAACGCGAATTGTGTCTTCTGCGCCTATCAGTATCAGGACCGTTTCCGCTCCGGCAGGGGCGTAATGAGCGACGGACTGTTTGCGAAGGCACTGGCCGATTACGCCGCCCTGGCGCCCAAACCCGAGCAGCGGCATGTCAATTTCACCCCCGTGGTGGGAGAGCCGCTGGCGGACCCGCACATCGTTCAGCGCATCGCCCAGGCCAAGGCCATCGGCGCCGATGTCACCTTCTTCACCAACGGCATCCTGTTCGACCGTATCGATTTGGGGGCCTTGCTGGACACCGGCGTCGACCGCATCTATATCTCGACAGGACCTTTCGAGCGCGACAGCTACGAGCGCATTTATCGGACGCAAGGAAAGTACGGAGAGCTGCTGGCCAGCGTCCAAAAACTTCTGGACGCCCGCAACGAGCGGAAAGCCGCAACCCGCGTCAACTTCATGTTCCGCTCCCCAATTCCGCTGAGCCAAATCGTCCGGCTGCCAGATTTCAAGCGCTGCATCCTGCCCAGGTTGCGGCCCAAGGAAGTGCGAAACCTTTACGCCCAGGTCCGCGGCTTCGATAGCTGGGGAGGGCAAATCCAGGCGTCGGACCTGCCTCAGGGCATGGGCATAGCTCAAGCGCCGCGACTCAAGCGCCGGCCTTGCGTTTGGACTTTCAACCCGATGGTGTTGTACGATGGGTTGGTGCGCGCCTGTCCTTGCCGCTTCACCGGCTCACAGCGTGTCGAGAGCGACGGCCTGATGGTGGGCGATCTCCGCAAGCAAACCCTGGCTGAGATCTGGCAAGGGGAACCGCTCCGCACCCTCCGTATGAGTTTTGGCCGCGGCCAGTTGCATGATGTCTGCCGCTCGTGCACTATGTACCGTTCCGTCTGAGCCGCAGTCATTCCTGTCAACCACGGGCGGATGACCAAAGGCCGGCGAGCCGATTCAGGATTGGCAGCGCCGGCGTTCGCGTTCCACCAGGAAGCGGATCGCTTCGCGCCAGGCCACTCGAGCCATTTCCTCCGGCGGTTGTTCGCTGGAAATGAGCGCATACCCCGGTTGGTCTTGCGCCAGCCGTTGCAACATGGCGCGTTGCCTGCGCAGTTCCTCGAGCGGGATTTCCGGTCTCCGCGAGTGAATTTGCTCCGGCCCCGCAACCACAAGCATTGTCAAGTCAGCCTGGGGCAGCAGCCGGCGGAATAAACGCGCCAGCCACCCAGCCTCGCCGATTCCATACCGGCCCGGGTCTAAGGGCAAATCATCCGGGCTGCCGCCGGAAACCACCAGTTTGTTCCGCACTTTGGCCGGAAAGACTTCCACGCAGTACCTGGCGAGATAAACTACGACCTGGCAAAGCAGTGCGGCTGCGGCAGCAAGGCGGCCCCGGTGCGGTGCGCCGGCCGAAGGCGTCTCCGGACCGTCCTTCCGGCTGCACTCGGAAGGCCCCGGCCTGAACCGGAACGCGCATTGGCCGCGGAAGAATGCGCCTTGGATCAGCAAGCCAACAAGCTCCGGCACAATGGGACCTCCGGAACCCTCCCGGCCAAGCCAGGCCAAGTGGAGTCCCTCGGGCTGCGTCATGCGCCTCCAGCCTCGGGCCATCTCACGGAATTTATCGGCCAGGCCGAAACGATTCCGCTTCAGGAGCCGTGGCCGAAGGCCTTCCCATTGGGCGGGCGATTTCTGGAACCACTGGTCCAAATCGCCCTCGGTTGGACCGAGCAGGCGCCGGAAATTGGCCTCGCTTTTTTTGGGTTCACGTTGCCAAAGCTCTTGCAGGCGCGCCAGCCGCGGGGCCAGCGGACGGCCCTCCGCCAGCGCCTTGGCCAGCCGATAAACAAACTCCGTTGCCGGAGAACAGACGAAAAGACCGTCATCGCTGACGCGGTCTTGCAGCAGCACGGCATCCGGAATCAAAAAGCAACCGCACTCGACATAATGGCCGCAGGCGTCGAGTTGGACGAAGGTCCGCGGGTCGCCAGGGTCAATGACTACGGTGTAAAGCGAGTAGATGTGAGCCTCGATCACTTGCGCCAGGCGCCAGCCGTTACGCTCCGCCAGAGCGCGCTGGATCCTTGCCAGCTTCGGCAAATCCTCCGTCGGCACCGCGTAATCAACATCGCTTGCTATCCCCTTGGAGAATGTTTGGCGGGAGTGCAGGATAACATACGGGATACTCAACCGATCCAGATCGTTGAAGTAGAGAGTGCAAAAGTCGCCGGGGGTCATCGGCATCGAATCATCGGGTCTGGCTCATTACGGATGAACGATGCCAGAGGGGCACGGAGAGGGTCAAGCGGGAAGTCCGCGCGGTTTTTGCCGGTTTTGGCCCAAGGCGGGGCTGCCGGCGCGCGGGCGCAGATCAAGGGAAAGAAATGGGTTGCGCTCAGGGACGGATTTCGTGCTATTCTGAGTGCGAGATGACGGATTGCCATACTCTTGGAATGTTATGACCAGCGCCTCCACATTATTACGGTCGTTGCTCGTCTATGGGATTTGCCTGCCCCTGGCGGTATTCCTGGGCTACATGCTGGCGAACCCGCTGGACACCGACACCTTCGCCGCCGTGATGATTGTCTTTTTTGTCCTGATGCTGCCACTGATCCTGCGCTGGCATCATGCGTGGCTGATCGCCTCCTGGAACATGTCCGCCATCATCTTTTTTCTGCCGGGCAAGCCCCAATTGTGGCTGGGCATGGTCGGCCTCAGTTTGCTGATGTCCGTGCTCCAGCACGCGCTGAACCGGGAGCAGAGATTTCTTTGGGTGCCTTCGGTCACTTTGTCTTTGATTTTCCTGGGGGTTGTGGTGTTGGTCACCGTGCGGATGACAGGGGGCATTGGCCTGCGGTCCTTTGGCAGCGGGCTGCAAGGAGGAAGGCGCTATTTCTCGCTTCTGGCGGCGATCCTGGGCTACTTCGCCCTGACGGGCCGGCGCGTTCCTCCGGAACGGGCCGTCCTCTACGTCACGCTTTTCTTCCTCGGCTATGCGACGCTGGCCATCGGCAGCCTCGCCGGGATGATTAGCCCGGTTTTCAATTTTCTGTTCCTGTTTTTCCCGGTGGAAGACCTCTCGCTTCTGAGGAATGACCCGGTCGGGGCAGCCAGCCTGATCATGCGCTCGGGCGGATTGAACATGCTGGGGTGGGGCGTCTTTTGCGCCATGCTGGCCCGCTACAATCTCCTGGGCGTCTTCGACACGCGCCGGCCGCTGCGATTGCTGACCTTTGTGGCCTTCGTCTTTGTCGGGGCGTTGGGAGGATACCGATCGATGATGCTGCAGTTGCTTCTTATGGTCGGCATTCTGTTCTGGCTGGAAGGCATCCACCGGACCCGGGCGCTCCCGGTGGCTATCGGCCTGGCGGTTGTGGGCGGGGTGCTGCTGATGAATTTTGCCACCTACCTGCCCCGCTCGATCCAGCGCTCCCTGGCGGTCTTGCCGATCAACATCGATCCGGACGTCAAACGGGACGCGCAATTCTCGACGGAATGGCGGCTCAGAATATGGCAGGAAGTCCTTCCGGACATCCCGAACTACCTCATCCTGGGCAAGGGCTACAGCTTCGACCCCAAGGATGTCGACATCGCCCGAGTCACTCTCCAAGCCGCCGGCGCCGCCGAGGCCTGCGAAGTGGTGGGCGACTACCACAACGGCCCACTGTCGGTCATCATCCCCTTTGGGATTTTCGGGACGCTCGGCTTTGTCTGGTTTCTTGTGGCCTCAGGCCGCGTGTTCCACTCCAATTACAAGTACGGGGACCCGGCCCTCCAGAACGTCAACAGGTTCCTGTTTGTCTATTTCATCGTCAAGGTCATCTTCTTCGTCACGGTATTTGGCTCTCTTTACGTGGACCTGCCAGCTTTCGCCGGCCTGGTCGGCTTGAGCATCAGCCTCAACGGGGGCGTCGCCAAGCGACTGGCCGTGGCGGCTGAACCGGTCCCCATCATCAACCAGTTCCGCCTGTCTCCGGGCCTGCGCAGACCGGCGGGCATTTGACCCTGGCCATCCCGTAGGCGGTCAGGAAGTTGCGGGCCATGCGGGCGGCAGAGAGATAATCGCGGCTTTGGGCCAGGGCGGCGGCATCGACCTGTCCGCGGCTGAACAACGGATGCTGCGCCGCCGTCCTGAGCGCGGCCACGAATCCCTCGAGATCGCCCGGCGGAAAGAGCAACCCGTTCTTGCCGTCAAAGACATAGTCCGGCACGCCGCCGGTGTTCGAGGCGACCACCGGCACGCCGGCCACCACGCATTCCTTCACGGCGTTGGGACTGACATCCGCCCGCGTGGGCAGGAGCATCAGCGCCGCGGTTTCCAGCTCCCGGGCCACTTCGTGCGGCAGGATGTGCTGCTTGAACTCCACCCGCTCCCAGAGCGCCGCCGAAACCATCGGCCTGACTGTCGCCAGGTAATCCAGACTGGGCCCGGTGACGACCTCCAGCTTAAAGGCCATCTCCTGCCTGAGCCGGTCCAGGGCCTGGAACAGCAAATCGGTGCCTTTGCGAAAACCGAGCGTCCCGATGCAGATGAAGCGAATCGGCTGAAGCTGCGGCCGGCGGCGGACCTGGAAAAAGGCCTGGTTGGGAGCGTGCTCCGCCTGCTGGAGGCGGATGCGGGGATAGCGGGCCTTGAGATAGCCCACGGCAAAGATGGATTCCGTGGTCACAACGGGGGCGCGGCGCAGGCAGAGCGGTTCCATCCGCCCGATGAACCGATCGTAGCGGCTCATAGGCACGTGCTGCCGGTACCACCCGAAAAGCCCCTGCACCGTCATCACGTATGGCCGGCCCAGCCGATGGGCCACCAGAGGCGCGCCCTTCTCCATCCCCCACGCATGGACCAGGTCCGGCTCAATCCGACGGCAGACCCGGCCGATGAGCAGCGTGTCCGCCCAGAAGACCGAGCCGACCCGCAGCCACGGAGGCGCCTTCAAGACATGAAAGACCGTCCCGTTCCGCTCGAATTGAAGGGCCCGCTCCAGGCCCCCGCGCAGGAGAATCACATGCACCCGGATCGCCGGGTCCTTCTCGAATTCTGAAAGCAGGGCCATCTGCCACGTGGCCGGGTGTCGCCGCGGCGAGTTGCGCAAGGCCTCGGGCAGGTCCGGCAGCCACTCGACCGGGAAGTCGGAAATCCAAGCTACAGTTAGCGGTTTGTCAGGCACGTCAAGCGTACGAACCTAGTGTGGCGATTCCGCAATAGCGATACATTTATCGGGCCAACCCGCCCGCCGTCAGTGGCCGGTTGCAAATTGCTTTGCATTGTGGTTTGCGGACGCTCATACTCCCGGCGGAATCCTGGACCATGTCACTTTGCAAATGAGCTTACGCCTGCGGGAGCGGTTTTATAAGGGCCTCCACGAAAAGAACGCCATTCAGAGATTCGTGGCCAGGCGATTCCTGTTCGGCCCCTTTCAACGCCTGGGGTTCCACATCACAGGCGATCACTTTTACGAAATCGTGCCCAATACACGGGCCGTGGCGAGGCACTACCCGGGCGGCCCTCGTCCGCTGACGGGAATCGATTGGCGGTTCGCGCAGTGCGAGCAGCGGGCGTTGCGGCTCATGGGGCTCTTCGGAGCGGAGTACGCGCAGGCCTGCCGGAGGGACGGTTTTGAAGAGAACAATCCTTACTTCAAAGGTCTCGACGCCCTCGGGCTCTACCTGATGCTTCGCGACTTGAAACCGGAAAAGCTCATTGAAGTAGGGCAGGGAATCTCGACGAGGGTGGCGATGTGGGCGTTGCAGCGAAACACTCAAGAAACCGGCCGGGCCGTCGAGTTTGTCTCGATCGACCCATACGAGCGCGCCGCCGGCTTGCGCTGCCCGGAGCGGGTCGGCCTGAGAATCCTCAACCAACCCCTGCAGTCGGTCGACTTCGACGGGCTGCTGGAAGGCTGTCGCTTTGTTTTTATCGATTCGAGCCACGTCTATAAGTTCGGCAGCGATGTTGCCTTTGAATTTGTTCGGATTTATCCGCGCCTGCTTCCAGGAACGGTCCTGCACTTGCACGATATTTATTCGCCATACGAATATCCCTTGGATTGGCTCGTGTATTGGAAACGCTTCTGGAACGAGCAGTATTTCCTGGAATGCTTCCTGATGTTCAATAACGCCTTTGAGGTCCTTTTGCCGATGAACCTGCTCACCGAGCAGTCCAGGGCAATGATCGATGCGGCTCATCGACTGCCATTGGCGGAGGATTTCCGATACCGCGGGAGTTCGCTTTACCTGCTGCGGAAGTGACTGTATGAGCCAATATACACCGGCAATATTCATCGGCTCGATTCTCGCCCGCGCGCGCCTTTGGCCCTCGAGGCTCTGGCGATGGGAGGCGCAGTTCAAAGGGGTGGAATTCCAGGGCCGCAGCGTTTTTATGGGCCGGCCGTTGGTCACTGTGGCCAAGGGGGCCCGCATCGTCCTGGGGGACGGGGTCCGCATCGCCAGCGAGGTGCGGGCCAATCCGCTGGGCTGCTTTCAACCCTCGGCCCTCAGGGCAATGGCTCCCGGGGCGCAGATCATCCTGGGCCGCAATGTGGGAATCAGCGCCACGGTCCTCTGCGCCGGCGTCTCCATCGAAGTCGGGGAGGGCACCATCATGGGCGCAGGGGCAGTGGTGCTCGACAACGACTTTCACCGGCCTGCGGGCGGCTGGGAATGGGCCCCCGAATACCAGGCCAAGGCCCGGCCCGTCAAGATCGGGCGAGGCGTCTTCGTGGGCGCTCGGGCTCTTATCCTCAAAGGCGTTACCATCGGCGACCGCGCCGTCATCGGCGCCGCCGCCGTCGTCACCCGGGACGTCCCGGCCCATCACTTGGCCGTCGGCAACCCCGCGCGGGTCATTGCCCCCAAACCAGACCCGTAACCGCATCGTTGATCTCTTTCTTGCTCCGCCCTGAGAGCCGGCGGTAACTTGTATTCATGTCGCACGCCGACTTTGTTCATCTGCACTTGCACACCGAGTATTCGCTGCTCGATGGGGCGTGCCGCTTGGACCGTTTGGTGGAGCGGGCGCATGAGTTGAAGTTCGCCGCGCTGGCCATCACGGACCACGGGGTGCTCTACGGGGCGGTGGATTTCTACAGGGAGGCGCGCGAGCGGGGCATCAAGCCAATCATCGGCTGCGAGGTCTATGTCGCGCCCGGCAGCCGGTTGGACAAGAAGGCCGCCGCGGGGGGCCGCGACGTCTATCATCACCTGGTCCTTTTGGCCAAAGATGAGACCGGCTACAAGAACCTCGTCAAGCTGGCGACCGCCGCGCATCTGGAGGGGTATTATTACAAGCCGCGCATCGACAAGGAACTCCTGGCCGCTCACAAGGAAGGGCTCATCGCCCTCTCAGGGTGCCTGGCCGGCGAGGTCCCGGAATGGATTCTCAAGGAGCAATTGCCCCGCGCCAGGGAGGCGACCGACTGGTTCAAGCAAACGCTGGGCGCGGAAAACTTTTACCTCGAGCTCCAGGACCACGGTCTGCCCGAGCAGGCCAAGGTGAACCGGGGCCTCATCGCCCTGGCGGCGGAGTTCGGCCTGAAACTGGTGGCGACCAACGACGTCCACTACCTGGACAAAACCCACTGGCACGCCCACGATTGCCTGATCTGCATCGGAACGCAGACCCTGCTGAGCGACACCAAGCGGATGCGCTACGCCGAGCAGCAGTTCTACCTTCGTTCGGCCGAGGAGATGAAGGAGCGGTTCGCCGAGACACCCCAAGCCGTGCAGAACACCCTCGAGGTGGCCGAGAAATGCAACCTCGAAATCCAGTTCGGCAAGCTCCACTACCCGGTCTTCCACCCGCCGGAGCCATTTACGCGCGAAGGCTACTTGCGGCGCCTTGTGGCCGAAGGATTGGCCGGCCGCTACGGCATTCACGCCCGCGCTCAGGGCCGGGAGTTCATCGTCGAATCCGTTTCCGAGCCCGCAGCGCCGCCGGGGGCCAAGACCGTCCTGGACCGGCTCCAGCACGAGCTTGCGGTCATCGAGAAGACCGGGTTTGTCAGCTATTTCCTGATTGTGGGCGATTTCATCCGGCGCGCTCACCAGATGGGCGTGGCCTGCGTGGCGCGCGGCTCGGCTGCCGGCTCGATTGTCACCTACCTCTTGGGCATCTCGAACGTTGACCCCATTCGCTACGGCTTGCTCTTCGAGCGGTTTCTCAATCCCGAGCGCATCAGCCCGCCGGATATTGACATTGATTTCGCCGACGACCGCCGCTCGGACGTAATCGAATATGTCCGGGCGAAGTACGGGCGCGACGCGGTCGCGCAAATCATCACCTTCGGCACCCTGGGGGCGAAATCGGTCGTGCGGGACGTAGGCCGTGTCATGGGCCTGACTTACGGCGAATGCGATCGTCTGGCGAAAATGATACCCGCCGACTTGAAGATGACGCTGGAGAAGGCGCTGAAACAGTCCCCGGAGCTCAAAGCGGCTTACGAGACCGAAGAGGTGACGCGCGAGCTGATCGATGTGGGTTTCATCCTCGAGGACCTCACTCGCAATGCCTCCGTCCATGCAGCCGGGGTGGTCATCGGAGATCAACCCCTGGTGAATCTCCTGCCCCTCAAACAGGATGAAGACGGGTCGATCGTGACTCAGTACGCCATGGGACCGGTGGGGGAACTGGGCCTGCTGAAGATGGATTTTCTGGGCCTCAAGACCCTCACCGTGATCCGGAACACGTGCGAGATGGTTCGGCAGACCCGGGGCGTGGAGGCGCCGATCGATGATCTTCCGCTCGATGACGCCAGGACCTACGACCTGCTCAACAAGGCCAATACGCTGGGCGTCTTCCAATTGGAATCGGGGGGGATGCGCGACCTCTGCCGCAGGTTCCAGATTAGCAGCATCGAGCACATCACCGCGCTCATTGCCCTTTACCGGCCGGGGCCAATGGAGCTGATTCCGGAGTTTATGGCCCGCCGTCACGGCGAGGTGAAGATCGAATACGAGCATCCGCTGCTGGAACCGATTTGCCGCGAGACCTACGGCATCATGGTCTATCAGGAGCAGGTGATGCAGGCGGCCCAGGTCCTGGCCGGCTACACACTGGGCGGCGCGGACGTGCTTCGCCGAGCTATGGGCAAGAAGAAGCTCGAGGAAATGGCCAGCCAACGCGACACCTTCGTCAAAGGCTGCGCCCGGGTGAACAACATCCCCGCCCCCAAGGCCAACCAGGTCTTCGATCTCCTCGAAAAATTCGCCGGTTACGGGTTCAACAAATCCCACGCCGCCGCCTACGCTGTCGTCGCCTACCAGACCGCCTACCTCAAGGCCAATTACCCGGTCGAGTTTTTCTGCGCCATCATGACCAACGACATGGCCGACACGGCCAAGCTTAGCGAGTACATCAGCGAGGCGCGGGCCATGGGGATCGAGGTGTTGCCGCCGGACATCAATGAAAGCAGGCTCTACTTTGCCCCCGCCCAAGGCAAGGCAAACCTCCCGCCTGCCTCAGCCATCCGTTTCGGCCTCGCCGCCATCAAAGGCGTGGGCGAAGCCGCCGTCCAGGCCATCCTCAAGGCCCGCGACCAGGGCGGGCCTTTCCAATCCTTGAACGATATGTGCGAGCGGGTGGACGACCGGTCCGTGAACCGGAAAATCCTGGAGGCCCTGATCAAGGCCGGGGCTTGCCATTGCCTGGGCCGAACGCGCGCCACGCTCTTTGCCCAAATTGATCGGACCCTGGTCCGCGCCGCCGGCGTCATTGCCGACCGGCAACGCGGCCAAAGCTCCCTCTTCGGCCTCTTGGAGACGCCCGCCTCTGCTGCGCTGGAAACCGCCCCACCCCTCCCGGAATGGCCCGAGCACGAACTCCTGGCTCAGGAAAGGGAATTGCTCGGCTTTTACGTCACCGGCCACCCGCTCACGCCCTTTGTCCCCATCCTCGAGAAATACTCCCTGGCCAATACCCGGACCCTGGCTGGACTGGAAAACCGCAGTCTGACCCGCATCGGCGGCATGATCGTGGCCGTCCAGAATGGCATCTCAAAAAGGAGCGGCAAACCTTACGCGCTGGCCACGCTCGAGGACCTGGAAGGGGCGGTTCCGGTCCTCTGTTTCAACGAGAGCTACGAAAAATACCGCGACCACCTCCAGCCCGGCAAAACCATCCTGGTCATTGGCGAGGTCAACACCGGTGACGACAAACCCAAGCTCTTCGCCCAGGAAATCATGCCCCTGGAGGAGGCGCCGCGGCGTTACACCCGCCAGGTCCACCTCCGCCTGAACACAGCCCATCTCAAACCCGAGGACTTGGAATCCCTCCGGGAGGTGATTGCCATGCACCCAGGCAAATGCCCGCTGTTCCTCCGCTTCGCGGGTCCGTGCGGTGAAGCCGTCTTTGTCGAAACCCACGATCGGTTCTTTGTGACCCCCTCGCCCGCCTTGCAACAGGCGGCCGACGAACGGTTCGGCCAGGGAACCTACTTTGCCAAGGCCGACCCCAGCCTGCCCGAGCGCGCCCCGCGCCGCTGGGAGAGGCGGGAGAGCAACGGGCAGGAATAGGATGGATTACTTGGCGGCAGGCTCCGGAGCAGGCGTCGAGGCCTTGGCCGGCAGCGGGATGACCTGCGTTTGCATACCCATCTTGGCCAGGATGAAATAGAGCACGGCGCCGACGACAAAGGCCGCCACCGGGGCGCAAGGCACATCGAGGCGAACCGCCTCGGGAAGCATCGGGTTCGGGAGAATGCCGACAATGAAACCAACCAGCCAGGCAACCCAGCCGGCCGGGTTGAAACCGGCGCGCGGACCAGCCCATCGACCGCCGGCCAGCAGGTAATCCACGACCATCGCCCCGACAATCGGGCCGAAGGACGCCCCAATCAAACCGAAGACGCTGCCGAGGTTGCCGGCCGCCCCGGTCACGGCCAGGATGATGCTCACCAGGGCGCCAATACCCACGGAAACGAACGGATTCACCTTCGGCATGGTCGTCTTGAAGCTGTTGGCCGCGATGAACGAGGAGAAACACGCCCCAGGGAAGGCGGCCAAGGTCAGGCCGATCATGGTGGCCGCAAAGAGGCCCGCGGGCAGTTTCTTCTGGAGGGCGCCGGTCATGTTGACCACCGAGCCATCTATCACGCCCATCGCGCGGGCGCCGGCCACGGCGATGACCGAGATGCCGGCGGTCAATATGATGGCGATGATGATGCCGAAGACGCCGCCCAGACTCACGTCCCGCTTGTCGCGGTTGCTCATGCAAATGTCCACCCCGGCGGCCCCCGCCGTGGCAAAGAAACCGACAATCGCGGCGATCATGGCCAAGACGGCTTTCATTGCGCCAGCCGAGGCGGCCGCATCGGCGGCCGGCTTGTAGTCGCCGGCCGAACCGCCGAACAACACCAAACCCGCGATCAGCACGACAAGCGGAATGAGCGGGAGGTAAGTGGCGACCCCGGCGACATACCGGATGCCCTTCAGACCCACGAAGGCCGCCGCCAGCACCCAGACGATGCAAATGGGGACTTGCAACGCCGGAACGCCGAACCCGGCCACCAGGGCCCCTGCGGAAAAGAAGGCGTTTACGGCCAACCAGCCGAATTGCAGCACGCCCATCAGGAACCCCGGCATGATTAATCCGCCCACGGCGCCGAAGGTGGACGTGCCCACGATGTAAAGTGGAAGGCCCGTCTGCATGCCGAGGATGCCTGGAACCAGGTAGAATAGGAAATGGCAAATAATCGCGCCGAGCACGACTCCAATCAGAACGGGGCCCAGGCCGCCGACCGAGAGGCCGTTGCTCGACATTGTATCCCAGAAGGCAAACCACAGGAAAATGCCCGCATAGGTCTGGGCGGTAGTCTTATACCAGGGGGCACGGTTGCTCTGGGGGTTGGGCGATGCGCTCGTGATATACGAAGGAAGGGAGTTGGCTGGTTGCTTCTCTTGATTATTCATAGGGTGGTTATCGATTGGCCGAGCATATCCCGGGATGCCGCCGCCCTGTCAACGGCAAAGTTCCCGCGGAATTGCGGGGGAAATGCGTCGCTATTTCGGGGCCGCCGCGCTAGACTCAATCAGCAAACCAATATTCACTCCAGGAATCTATGAAGAAGATCAACCGACGGCAGTTTGTGCGCGCCGCTGCGAGCGGGTTGGCGCTGCCCTGTATCGTTCCGGCATCCGTCCTGGGCGCCGACGCCCCCAGCAACAAGATCACCATCGGCTTCATCGGCACCGGCGACCATGGGATTACCTGGAATCTCCAAAGATACCTCGAGCTCAAAGAAGCCAGGGTCATCGTCGTCTGCGACGTGGACGGCGCCCGGATGCGCCGGGCCAAGATGATGACCGACTCGAAGTACGACAACGAGGATTGCTCCACAACCAAGGACTTCCGCGAGGTGCTGGCCCGCAAGGACGTGGATGCCGTCATGATCTCGACGCCCGACCATTGGCACACGCTCATCAGCGTCATGGCGGCCCGCGCGGGCAAAGATGTCCAGTGCGAGAAGCCGACCCTGACCATCGGCGAGGGCAAGATACTCATCGACACCATGCGCAAACTCGGCAAGGTCTTCCAGACCAGCACTGAGGACCGCGCCGTGCCGGAGTACCATCGGATGGCCGAACTGGTGCGCAACGGACGGATCGGCAAGCTCCAAAAGATCGAAGTCATCCTTCCCAAACAGCCCACCTTTCCTGGCGACCCGACTCCCCAGCCCATCCCGCCCGAGTTGGATTATGAGATGTGGCTCGGCCCGGCGCCCGAGGCCCCCTACACCAAGGACCGCGTCCACTTCAACTTCCGTTGGATATGGGATTATTCGGGCGGGATCATCTGCGATTGGGGCGCCCACTTGTTCGACACCGCCCAATGGGCCAATGACACCGAACGGACCGGTCCTGTCGAGATCGAGGGCGTCGGCAACCACTGGGACAGCGGCTTGTTCAACACGGTCAAAGACTACAATGTCACCTACCGCTACGCCAAGGGCGTTGTCATGACCTGCACCCCGGGCAATCCCGGCATCAAGTTCATCGGCGCAGACGGGTGGGTCGGCAACCGCGGCTGGCGCGCCAAGGTCGAAGCCAGTTCCCCGGAAATCCTCAACTCGACCATCGGCCCAAATGAACTCCACCTCTACACTAATGTCGAAGGCGAGCACGATGACTTCTTGAAATGCGTCAAAAGCCGCAAGGACCCCTATTTTCCTGTGGACATCGGCCACCGCGTTTCCACTGTATGCCACCTGGCCAATATCGCCATCCGGCTCGGACGCAAGCTCAAATGGGACCCCAACGCCGAGCGGTTTGAAAATGACGACTCCGCCAATGCCATGCTCTCCCGCCCCATGCGCAGCCCGTGGAAGCTCACCGCTTAGCCGGAGCCATCGTTCCATCCCGCCGCAACCGCATCTTTTGGCCGCGCCATTCTATGGTATTGCCGGTGAAAGCCAGCAGCCAAATGGCCGGTTGCAAGAGGTCCTTGAGCAGCGCCAACCATCCGCCCCGCGCCCGACTCCATCCCCCGGGCCCCGGGTTGTGGACTGCGGACTGCGGACTGCGGACTGCGGCCTCCGACCTCCGTCCTCCGTCCTCCGGTCCCCTTTCAAGCCTCGCCTGCAGGTCGAGTGCCATGGCCATGCGCGTGAACCAGCAACCCAAGCCGAAGAGCAGGGCCGGACCGCCCGGATTGGCCGCCAGGCAGCACAGCGGCCAGAGCGTCGGGTTGCTCAGGATGCTCAGGAAGTACGGGAACGGCTGGCAGAGGCGAATCGTGCGGGCCCAGCGCAGTTGATGCTTCCAGACGGCTTCCCAGCCCATCGGGGCGGACCAGCACTCGACAACCAGGGGTGAGAGCTCGATGCGATAGCCGCGCCGGGCGATGCGGCGGCCCAACTCGTAATCGTCGGCCAGGCAATTGGCCAGGGCCTGCAAACCGCCGATGTCCCGGAGTTGCCGGCGGCGGGTTGCCATCACGGCGCCCAGGGCGAAACCCAGTGGCTTGAGGCTGAGGGCCTGGAGCACCTGGCTCCAGAAGTCGGCGTTCGTAGCCAGCGCCTCCCACCGCATGGCCAGGGTGGTGGGATTTGCCAGGCGATAAAAAGCGGTGACCAGCCCCACCTCGGCCTGGCGCAGCGGGGCGACGACATTGGCCACCAAATCCGGCGGCGCCTTCACATCGGCGTCGCTGATGATGAGCAGCTCGTGCCGGGCCAGGGGCTCGAGTTCCACGAGCTTGGAGACTTTAAGATTCGTCCCCTGCGGAGGACCGCAGACGACCAGTTGCGCATCGGCATCCGGGAACTCCCTGAGCAGCCGGCGCACCAACGGGCAGACGGGGTCGTCCCCCTGGGCCACTCCGAACAGAACTTGCAGATGCCCGGGGTAATCCTGAGCCAGCCAACTGCGCAGGCAATCCTCCGTCGTCTCGTCGCACCCCTTGAGCGGCTTGAGCAAGGTCACCGCCGGCAGGAAAGAAGAGGAGTTCACTCGCCGGTGGAGCGGGAAACGCCAGGCTACGCACCATTGCCAGAGCATCAGCCCAAGACTCAGGACCGCCAGGCAGCCGAGGATTGTCTTCAAGAGCACCGCCGGTTCCTAAAGGAAGAACCGATTGCCGGCAAGGTCGAAATAGGGGCAACCCCAAGGGCGCGCGCGCCCGAGCGGGCAATTGCCTGCATTTTGCGTTTGACCCGGCTTGGGCAGGACGGTTAGGTTGCGCGTTCTTGAAGTAATGTGAATCTATGTTCGGGACCATTCGAAGGCACCAGAAGTGGCTGTGGGCGGTGATTATCACGCTCACGGTGATCAGCTTTGTCATCTATTTCTCGCCGTACTCGAAGCTGAACCGGGGGGAACGGCGCGGCCCCATTGATCTGGGCACGATCAATGGCCAGCGCATCAGCGAGGATTCGTTCTTTAACGCAGAGCACGAGGTTACGTTGCAATATTTCATCAGGAACGGGGGGCGCGGGCTGGACGAAGAGAGCAAGCGCAACCTCGAGCGCGAAACTCTCCAGTGGCTGTTCGTCATCGACAGACAGGACCAGTTGGGCATTCACATCTCCCCCGACCGGGTGGCCGAGGTCGCCAGGAACATGGTGCTTTCCTCCCTCCAGCGGGCCGGCGCCCGCAACGTGTCGCCGGAAGGGGCAGCGCGGCTGCTCGAGGGCAACGGTTTCCAGGCCAGCGACCTGGAGCGTTATGCGCAGCATTACCTGGGCCTGCAAGAGATGATAGCCACCTTCGGCCTGAGCGGCAAGCTGGCCACACCGGACGAGATTAAGGAACTCTACGTGCGCGAACACCAGGAACTGGCCACCGAGGCCCTGTTCTTCAACGCCTCCAACTACCTGGCCAAGGTGACCGTGGCCCCCGAGGCCCTCGCCCAGTTCTACACCAATCAGATGGCCGAATACCGCATTCCGGAGCGTGTCCAAGTCAGCTACGTCAAGTTCCCCGTCACCAACTTCTGGGCCAAGTCCGAGCAATTCTGGGCCAAGACCAACCTCAACGACATCGTCGAGGACAACTTCCAGCGCCTGGGGACCAACTACTTCAAAGACGCCAACACTCCGGACAAGGTGCGGGCGAAGATTCGGGACGAACTCATCCGCTCGCGCGCCCTGCTCGATGCGCGCAGGCAAGCCAATGAATTCGCGCGCCCGCTCTTCGACCTCAATGAAGCGCGCGCCGAAGACTTCAAGGCCTTCGCCAAGACCAATGGCCTGAAGGTGGAAGTGACCGAACCGTTGGGGCCGGACCAGACGCCCAAGGGACTCGATGTCGATGAGGACTTCGCCGCGGCGGCCTTCAAGCTGACTGCCGAGCAACCCCTGGCCGGGCCGCTGGTCGGACGTGATGGCGTCTATCTAATCGCCTTGGACAAAAGGCTGCCGGAGGAAAAGCCGCCGCTGGACCAGATTCGCGACCGGGTGACCGCCGACTTCAAGGCCGAACAGGCCAAGGGCCTGGCCCGCGAGGCCGGCATCGCCTTTCACCAGACACTCACCAACGGCCTCGCCCAAGGCAAGAGCTTCACGGCCATTTGTGCCGACGCCAAACTCAAGCCGGCGCCCTTGCCGCCCTTCTCTTTGAGCTCGCGGGACCTCCCGGGAACCAACCAGGTGGCCAACCTGAATGTGCTGAAGCAAGTGGCCTTCAGCACGCCCGTGGGCAAGGCGAGCAGCGTCCAATGGACCGCCGAAGGCAGTTTCATCCTGTTCGTCAAAGCCAAGGCGCCCCTGGACGTGAACAAAATGAAGACGGAACTGCCCGCCTTCACTCAGGGCGTGCGCCAACAGTGGCAAAGTGAGGCCTTCAACGAGTGGTTCGGCCAGCAATTCGTCAGAAGCGTCCACTCGTCCCTGCTCGAGCGCAAAGAACCGCCGCCGAGCCTCTCCTCGCGCAAAGCACGGAAATCCTGAGCCCGACCAGGGCGGGGTGAATGGTGAGCGCAGCAATCAAACTCTCCTGGCCCGCAACCCGCCAGTTTTGGGAGGTCCCCATCCTCTACGAGGACGAGCACCTGCTGGCGCTCGACAAGCCGGGCGGGCTGCCGACCGCGCCCGTGCCCGAGGCGCCGGACTGCCCGAGCCTGGCGCTGTTGCTGCACCTCGGCATCGCCCAGGCCAAACCCTGGGCCGCGTGCGCCGGACGGACCTGGCTCAGGAATGCCCACCGCCTCGACGCCGAAGCCACCGGCATCCTGCTTCTGGCCAAAAGCAAGCCCGTGCTCGCCACCCTGAGGGATTGGTTTGGAGCAGAGAATCCCGGACGCAAATTCGTGGCCCTTGCGCATGGCGTCCACGCCGAAAATCACTTCGAGATCAACGCCCGCCTCGCCCATGACCCAATTCACCGCGGCCGGATGCGCGTGGACGCCAGGCACGGCAAACACTCCCGCACCCTTTGCGACGTGCTGGAGAGATTCGCCGGTTGGACCCTCCTCCAATGCGAGCCCTTGACGGATCGCGCCCACCAGGTGCGAATCCATCTTGGTTACGCCGGCCTGCCGCTGGCGGGGGACCGCATCTATGGCGGCCCGCCCCTGCTGCTCTCCAAGCTCAAGAGCTATTACCGCCTCAAACCCAATCAGACCGAGCGCCCCCTGCTCGACCGGGCCGCCCTGCACGCCCAGACCTTTGCCTTGCCGCACCCCGTCACCGGCCTGCCGCTCACCATCACCTCACCCTGGCCCAAAGACTTGGCCGTGGCGGTCAAATACCTGCGCCGCTACGCCCCGCCGGGGCCGTAGCCCCGTGGCGTCTAAGGGTTCGTGCAGGAACTGACGGGCACTACTCCACCAGCCAGTTCATAATCGCCTTTTGGGCATGCAGGCGATTCTCGGCCTCGTCAAAGATCGTCTGGGCGTTGGCTTCGAAGGTCTCGGCGTCGATCTCTTTCCCGCGGTAGGCAGGCAGGCAGTGCATGACCAGCGCGCCGGGCCGCGCCAGCGCGACGGTGGCCGCATTGACTTGATAACCGCTCATCTGCTTGATGCGCTCCGTCGATTCGGCCTCTTTGCCCATCGAAATCCACACATCGGTGCAAAGCGCGTCCGCCCCGGCCGCGGCGACTTTGACATCTTCGGTTAGCAAGACCTTCCCACCCGCGCGCCGGAGCACCTCTGCCGGGGGCTGGAAGGCCTTGGGCGCGGCGATGCGCAACTCAAACTGGGCCTTGGCCGCGGCGAACATCCACGAATTGGCCACGTTGCACGCCCCATCGCCGATAAACGCCACCACCTTGCCCCGGATCGGGCCGCGCTTTTCCTGGAACGTAAAAATATCCGCCAGGACCTGGCAGGGATGCTCGTCGTCAGTCAGCGCGTTGATGGTTGGGATGCGGGCATAATCGGCGAACTCCTCGACGTCGCGCTGGGCGAAGGTGCGAAGCACCGCGCCATCGACCATGCGGCCCAGCACGCGCGCCGTGTCCTTGATCGGCTCCCCGCGTCCAAGCTGGATCTCGCTCGCCGCCAGGAAGAGCGCCTGGCCGCCCAGCTCCCGAATGCCGACCTCGAATGACACCCGCGTGCGCGTCGAGGGCTTGGAAAACAACATGGCCCAGACCTGGCCGGCCAGCGGCCGGCTCGAATGCTTCCCTCGCTCCTGCTTCATCCTTGCGGTGTCGGCCAGGAGTTGTTCCATGTCCGCCCGTGCCAGTTTCTCGATGCTCAGAAAATGCTTCATTTTGTCCGAATCGATTCGTTGCCAAAATGTAGTGAAACCACAAATCACGGGCGATGCCAATTCAAATCATCGAGGACCTTCACCACGGGCGCAGGCTTTCTTTTTCGGATTCGGAGCAGGATTAGGAACAGGAGTCTGGCAAGGCGACAATATGTCACAACTGCGATCTGAGACCCGGCTGATAATGGGCCAATATGGCTCTATGCCAACTTCCATATCGAATGGTGTATTTGTCATAAGTAACTTATCCATAATAACTTACGACATATAACCGTTCTTTGGCATAGCTAAAGCTAAAAAGGGTTTAGTTGTTGAAACATAAGCAAGAGAAAGGACAATGAGATATGAATAATCTGACAAGATGGCAACGACCGGAACTGGCGGCTTGGGCTGGGTTGGGGCGGCTGACGGATTTACGGGATGAGATTGACCGGCTGTTCGACACGCCGCTGGCCGAGATGACACGAGGCTCTCAATTGTTGAGCGTCTGGACGCCGGGGATCGACCTGTGTGAAGACAAGGACAACCTCTACCTGAAGGCGGAACTGCCCGGCATGAAGAGGGAGGAAATCGAGGTTACGCTCCACGAGGGGACGCTGAGCATCTCGGGCGAGCGCAAGAGCGAAAGCAAGTACCAAGCGGCAGAGGTCCATCGCGCCGAGCGGTTCTTCGGGCGGTTCCAGCGGACGATTACATTGCCGGCGCCGGTGTCGCCGGACAAGGTCAAGGCCCAGTATAAGGACGGGGTTTTGACGATCAAGCTGCCCAAGACCGAGGAGGCCAAGCCCAAGCAGATCGATGTGCATGTGAGTTAAGCAACCCTCAACCTTGCCGGCGGGAATCGCCGCCGGGAACATAAATGACTATGAAAACAACAGTTGAAAGAGAATCGCAGGCGAGCACCGAGCGCGCTGCTCGGCAGGAGTATGTGACGCCGGAAGTGAACATCTTCGAGACCAAAGACGGCTACGTCCTGGAGGCGGAAATGCCCGGGGTGGACAAGGGCGGCTTGGAGATTACGCTGGAGGGAACGGAGATTACCATCATGGGCCGCCGCCAGACTGAGGCGCTGCCCGGGGAGTCGGTTTTCCGCGAGTGCCCGGGAGCCGATTACCGGCGGGTGTTTGAGCTGGACCCGGCCATCGACAGCAGCAAGATCTCCGCGAGGATGGAGCAGGGCATCCTGACGCTCACGCTGCCGAAATCCGAGCGGGTAAAGCCGCGCAGGATTGCGGTGGAATAATGCGCAGAGAGAGGAGTGGGGCGCGGCCAGGAACCGGCAAGTGCCGGCCACTGGCCGCTTTTCATTGAGCTACCTCAATATCTGGAAAAGGCTGGTGAAGTTATCAGTCCAAAGCGGCACCTTGGTCTTTTTGTCCTGGAGCGGATAGGCGCCCTCGGCGATGCCGGGCGATTGGAGGAATTTCTCGTTGCGGGACAGCAGCATCCAGGTCGAGGAGTAAAGCCACCAGGTTTCGTCGGTCTCGTCGTAGTTGATGAGGGCGGCCCGGTAGTTGAAATGGCGGGCGAGATTGGCCACGACCGGCTCGAGGTCCAGGTAATGGTTGGAGATGTGGACGGCCAGAACGCCATTGGGCTTGAGGTGGCGTCCGTAGAGTTCGAAGGCTTCCCGGGTCAACAAATGCACCGGGATAGCGTCGCTGCTGAAGGCGTCCAGGGCCAACAGGTCGAATTGCTGTGACGGTGGTTCCCTTTCCAGGGACAGCCGGGCATCGCCGGGGACAACTTCGACCTTGGCCGGGCAGCGGCTGAGGTAGGTGAAGAAAGACCCGGCCAGGCGCTGGACTTGGGGATTGAGTTCGTAGATGCGCAGGGAATCCCCGGCCCGGCCATAGGCGGTGAGGGTGCCGGCGCCGAGGCCGACCAGGCCGATGCGCCGGCTGCCGGGCGGTAGGGCCTGCATCGCCAGGCCGATGCCGCTCTGGGCGCCGTAGTAGGTAGTGGCCCAGCCTGCCCGCTCCGGGTCAACAAACTGCAGGCCATGAGTAATGCGGCCGTGCTGGAGCAGGAAATGATGGCCCTCCGGTTGATCCTTTCGATGTTCATAGACCGTCAGCGTGCCGTAGAAGTCCCTCCAGGTGTGCACGGCTTCGGCGCGGGGCTGGCATCCGTACTGCCAGAGCGTCTCGGCCAGCGCCAGCCAGCCGATTCCCAGCCCGATGCAGGCCAGCAGATGCCAATGGCGAAAGACCCGGTACCTCCTGCGCGCGATCCACAAGACTGCCAGCGAGCCAAGCAGGGTCCACAGACCGGCGCGCAGGACGATGGAAGACGTCCTGGGACTGGCACTTGAGTGAGCGGCAAGCCGTGGGATGAGCCGGTCCAATCCGCCAAAAGCCAGCAGCAGCAAGGCGCAGGCGATCCACGGCCAGGCATCGGGCCGCAGGGACGAGGCCAGGAACCGGAAGAACGGCAGGTTGAACAGTTTGATCTTCGATGGCTGACCTGCCGGGCCGGCGCCGCCCCGGTCCCTGGCGCAGGCGATGAGAAAGAGCAAGCCGCAGAGCAGGATGCCCCAGTGCAGTTCGTAGAAGCCGGTGAAGAGCATCGGGGCGCCGACGGCCACGAACAACCCGCCCACGGCGCCACCGGCGGCGATCATCAGGTAAAACTCGGTGAGCCGGCCGGCGGCGGGACGAAGACGGTAGAGTTCGCCGTGGCAAACCATCGAGCAGATGAACAGCGCGCCGCAATAGACCCCGACCTGCGTGGGCACCGTGGCCTCGCTCCCATAAAGAAGCGCCCAGCAGAGGCCGCCCAGCGCCCCGGCCAGCGCCAAGGTGAACGGGAAACGGACATACCAGCGAGCGCTCTCGAAACAGAGGATGAAACTGAGCAAATAAAGCCCCAGCGGCAGCACCCAAAGAAACGGAATCACCGCCACGTCCAGGCACATCTTGTTGGTCGTGGCCAACAACAACACAGACGCGCACGCCGGCAGCAGCAGCCAGAGCAAGCGCACGAGGTTTGACGGCCCCGTAATGTCCGTCCTCCAGCCTTCGCCGGGCAGGGGCCGGCTGGGGCTGGCAGGCGGTCCTGCGTCCTCCGCCTTCCATAGTTTGGCCGCGCAAAATGCGCAGCCGACGGCGTAAGCGGCCAAGCCCCAACCCCAGAGATTGGCCTGGGCGTGGCGGGTAAAGCGCATCTCGAAATAAAGAGGATAGCTTGCCAGCGCCAACAGCGAGCCGGCATTGGAGAGCGCATAGAGCCGGTAAGGCGGCTTGCCGGGGTGTGTGCGGGTGAACCACTGTTGCAATAGAGGGCTGGTGGAGGCCAGGACGAAATAGGGCAAGCCAAGACTCGCGGCCAACAGGACCAGGATGTGCCAGGCCGGATGGGCGCCGTCGCGCGGCTTCCAGGAATCCCCGGGCACGATCGGCAGCAGCGCCAGGGCGGCCGCGACCAGGACCAGGTGGAGCAGGGCCTGCGCGTGCGGCTTGAGCCGGCGCGACCCGAAATGGGCGTAGGCATAGCCCCCCAGCAAGAGCGCCTGGAAAAACAACATGCAAGTGGTCCATACCCCGGGACCGCCGCCGAACCACGGCAGAATGTACTTTCCGATGAGCGGCTGCGCCAGAAACAGCAGAAACGCCCCGGCAAAAATCGTCAACGCATACGCGGGCACACCGCCGGGACTCTGACACAACGCGGAAAAGCTGAAAATGCCAAAAGTTCGGTTCGCCGGCGCGCCGGAGCGATCCGCGACCGATGGTGGCCGGGACATTAGGTATCCGGCCACCGTCCGCAACGGGAAGATCGACCACGGATTTCACGGATTTCACGGATGGGGACGGGCGAAAGCCAGCTTGCGTTGCGGCGGGGGTCGGAGTTACCCTTTCGAGCCATGAAGACGATTCTCCCCCTTCTGGCGGGTCTAGTGGTTTCTCTGACCGCGCTTGCAGCCGAATTCCAACCCGCCACGCTGTCGCTGGGGGCGTCCGCCCCCGATTTCAACCTGCCCGGCGTGGATGGCCGGAATTGGGCATTGAAGGACTTTGCCCAAGCCAGGGTCCTGGCTGTCGTTTTCACCTGCAACCACTGCCCTACCGCCCAGTACTATGAGGAACGGCTCAAGAAGATCGCCGCCGATTACAAGGATAGAGGGGTGGCCGTGGCGGCCATCATGCCCAACGACCCAAAGTCCGTGCGCCTGGACGAACTGGGGTGGACCGACCTGAGCGACTCGTTCGACGAGATGAAGCTGCGCGCGGCGGAACGGAAGTTCAATTTCCCTTACCTTTATGACGGCGAGAGCGAGGCGGCGGCCCGGGCCTACGGCCCGGTGGCCACGCCCCATGCCTTCCTCTTCGATGCGGAACGCAAGCTGCGTTACGTGGGGGCCGTGGATGACTCCGAACGCGCCGAGCACGTGAGCAAACATTATTTGCGCCAGGCCCTCGATGCCTTGCTCGCCGGCCAGGAACCGCCCGTGACCCGGACCAAGGTCGTTGGCTGCTCCGTAAAATGGGCGGGGAAAGCCGAAGGGGTCAAGGCTTACATGGACAAACTGGCAGCCGAACCCGTGTCGCTCGCCAGGGCCGATGCGGAAACGCTCCGGGCCTTGCGCAAGAACGAGTCCGGCAAGTTCCGCCTGGTGAGCTTCTGGGCAACGTGGTGCGCCCCGTGCGTGGCCGAGTTCCACGAATTGGTCACGATTAACCGCATGTATCGCCAGCGGGATTTCGAGTTGGACACCGTCTCGCTCAACCGCCCCGACGAGGACAAGGCCGTGCTGGAATTCCTGAAGACAAAGCAGGCCTCCTGCCGGAACCTGGTGTTTGCCTCCGCCGACCGGGAGAAGCTCATTGACGCCTTTGACCCCGATTGGCAAGGCGCAGTGCCCTACACGGTGCTCATCGCCCCCGACGGAAAGGTCCTCCAGCGCGAGACCGGCAGCATCGACCCCCTGGCCCTGCGGCGCGCCATCGTCAAGGCCCTGAACGAGCCGAAGCCGTGGTAGGCCGGAGATCAGGTGAATTGAGAATTGAGAATTGAAAAATGGTCATTGGCCAGCTACATGTCCATCCATTGGTGGCCGCGCGTGGAACTCGAGGAGAACCGTGCGCTCATCAGCCGCATCAATCTGCGAATGGGCTACCGGCTGCAATTGCGCCAGATATCCTGGCCGCGCGAGGGGGTCATCGGCAAACCCTTCAAGGTGCGCAGCGTCTGGGCCAACGCAGGGGTCGCCCCCTGTTATCCGGGCGGGTTTGCCGCCCTCACTCTCAAGGACGACCAGGGCGGCATTGTGTCGGTCCTGGCCGATGAAACATTCAATGTGCGGGACTTGGTTCCGGGCGAGGCCGGGGCCGCTCCGGAGCACACAAATGAATGCCGCTTTGTCATCGGCCAATTCGCTCCGGTCACCATGCCCGGTGAATATGCGCTGTTCGTATCCGTCGGCCAACGCGATGGCACGCCCCGAATCGCCTTGCCCCTGGCGCAGGACGACGGGCAACGACGCTACCGGCTCGGAACGATCAAACTCGAGCTCCAGGCGTCGGCGCGTGCTTCAGTTTATTGAGGTATCCAGCGGGGGTCCTGCTGGCGCACGCCGCCTTGAATCTGGCTGCAAGCGGGGAGCGACCGGTCAGGCGATGCATCTCCTCGACCGCCTGGCAGGTTTGCGTGCCGTAATTGTCGAAGGAGCCGTGGCCTGCTCCTTACACGGATCTGCGATGGCGTGTGCGCGACCCCTTCTCGAAATCCCAAGCTCGATACGGTCAGGCCATTCATCCCGCAGGGATGAAAGAGGGTAGCCGTGGACTTCCAGTCCACGTCATTACCCACATCGTTTCACCGGCCATATTACCTCCCCTTCTGGGCACACGGGAGAGGATCCCCGAGAGGCAGCACTGGGATGGCTCCGCGGGCCTGTTTGAGACGCCAACGGCGTCTCTCATACCAGCCCA
>Ga0326727_10007640_pt1 | contig 28348 bp, 17 predicted proteins | sample MB2enrmetagenome_FD_207643 | JGI IMG/M metagenome (GOLD analysis project Ga0326727, IMG submission 207643) | Lab enriched peat soil microbial communities from McLean, Ithaca, NY, United States - MB29MY | ecosystem: Environmental > Terrestrial > Soil > Wetlands > Peat | place: USA: New York... | reverse complement strand
AGTGGAACAACAAAAAGGTGCGGCGCCTGCGCGATGCACTAGTCGGCGAGGAGCCGCTGCAAATCCAGCTTGGGAAACGACCCCTCAGCGTAACCATGCGGACTCCCGGGAACGATCTTGAATTGGCCGCTGGCCTCCTCTTCACGGAGGGAATCATCCAGTCCGCTAAGGACCTTGCCAGTTTTCAAGATTGCGGCGTGTCGAGACCCGATCCGAATGTTTTGAAGATCAAACTCAGGAACCCCAGAATCCTCAATTCGAAGCCAGCCAAACGCAACTTCCTCGCCAACTCCAGTTGTGGGTTATGCGGCAAAGCATTCATCGAGGAGTGCATTTTGCAAGGGATTAAGCGGCCCAACCCGCGCTTCCGGATGGATCCCGAAGTGCTTTGTACCATGCCGGAAACTCTTCGCGCCGGCCAGGTACTATTCGGCCAGACCGGCGGATTGCACGCCGCCGCACTTTTTGAGCCCTCCGGTAAGCTGATCGCGGTCAGAGAAGACGTAGGGCGGCATAACGCCGTGGATAAACTCATCGGCTGGGCATTGCTACAGGGGCGCATTCCTTTGTCAGAATGTGCATTAATGGCAAGCGGCCGTGGCGGCTTCGAAATCATTCAAAAATCGCTTGTGGCCGGAATTCCACTGCTGGCGTCGGTCTCAGCAGCCTCCAGCCTGGCGGTCCAATTGGCGCGGGAGTGCGGACTTACACTGGTCGGATTCCTGCGCAGCAGGCGATTCGTCTGCTACTGCGGGGAGGAACGATTGGGTCTGGGCGCCTCGCCAAAGTAATCACCAAGCCGCGAAAAAGCCGACACCCTCGCCGTAGAGGCTTTGGGTGCCTTCTCTTCCCTTCGAAGCTTTGCTTCCTTACTCCGGAATTAAACGAACGAACCGGCGATGTCGCTGGAAACAAAGGACCGCTGCGGAGAACCACCAACGCGAGTCTGAATTTGCAGGAAGAAATAGGAACTTTTCTCGGTGGCGCGGGAATATTATTGATAAGCACGGGGGTCACGAAGCAACTCGTGGTGGATGTGGCGAACTGGGAGGGAGGGGCCGTGCAAGCTCGCGGCGTTGTCGCAAGCATCGGAGCCGGTGCCTGGCAAGGGCTTTGCCTGCTTCTCTCTGTAATTTGCCTGTTGTTGCCAAGCTGGGCCCAACAACTCAGCGCGCAGGGCCAGCCGCCCAGCCAGCAACCCAGCCCCGTTCCGCCCAAAATCTCCGTCAGCGTCAAGGTTGTCAACGTCCTTGCCAGCGTGCGCAACAAACATGGAGAAATCGTGCGCAACCTGACCAAGGACGATTTCGAGTTGGAAGAAGACGGCCGGCCTCAGACGATCAGCTACTTTTCGCGTGAATCTGACCTTCCTCTGACGCTGGGCCTGTTGGTGGATACCAGCGGCAGCCAGCGACGGGTTCTTGACCAGGAGCGTGATGCCAGTTCGACTTTCTTGGATCAGGTGCTGCGCGTCGACAAGGACAAGGCTTTCCTGATTCACTTCGACCACGAGGTCGAACTCCTCCAGGATCTCACTTCGTCCCGCGAAAAGCTGCAGAAGGCATTGGCGTTGCTCCAGACGCCGCAACTGCACCGCGCCAACCAGGAGGGCGGAGGCGATTCGGGAAATTCGTCCGGCTCATCTCCTGACTCCGGCAGGCGGGGCCGCGGCTGGGGTGGAGGCACACTGCTCTATGATGCGGTCTACTTGGCGTCGAACGAATTGATGGGAAAGCAGCAAGGCCGCAAGGCGCTGATTGTGCTCTCAGACGGAGTCGATCGCGGCAGTAAGGAAACTCTGGCCAGCGCCGTCACAGCGGCCCAGCGCGCCAATACTCTGGTCTATTCGATCCTGTTTGCCGATGAGCACCCTTATGGAGGCGGTTACGGCGGCCGCGGCATGGGAGGGATGGGCCGGCACGGCGGTGGTTGGCCCGGCAGGTACCCACAGCAGGAGCGCCCGGATGGTAAGAAAGTCCTCGACCAGATTTCCAAGCAGACGGGCGGCCGCCTTTTTGAAGTCTCGAAGAAACTGCCGATCGAGCAGATCTACAGCCAGATTCAAGATGACTTACGCAACCAGTACAACCTCGGCTACACTCCCGACCGAACGGACGCCACGGCGGGCTACCATAAGATCCATCTGACAACCAAACAAAAAGACCTGATCGTGCAGGCGAGAGACGGATACTACTCCGGGCAGTAGCGCTTTCCTCATCGCACGCGGGCACGGGCTCTGCGCGAGCTAAGCTTCAGCCAATTGGCTCTGGTCCGCGGCTTGCGGCGCTCGGGGAACCATGAAAACGCGATCGTAGGGGGACGGCTTGCCGTCCCCTGGCTGGATCGATCTTGCACATTCCGGGTAGGCAAGCCCTAAGCCTCCATATTTTCAAAGCAGACCTTTGCGTTTCTTTGCGAACTTCGTGTGTCTTGCATCTTTGCGTGAAACCGGCTTGTCCGTCCGGGCGTTAACTCACATCTTCTGCACCTTTCTGCAGCGTGGAGCGACGAAGTGGCCGTCCCGTCCAGCGGGGTCTGCCAATTTGGCGCGCATAGTCCAAGCACGGCGCGAAGATTCGGGCAATTCGACCCTATTCACATTTTCCACTTGACAAATCGGGGAGTGTGTGATAGCCTATAGCTGTGGTCATATTGCGGATATATTGTCGCAGCCGAGGTCTCGGGCCGCCGAGGAGCAAGGCAAGACGGAATGATCCTTGCCGTGAAGGAAGAGTTGGACGCTACGAAAAATGGAAAATAGTGGGAACGAAGCTAAGAAGTACTTGAAAACAAAGAAAAATCACTTTTTGAATGCTGCAAAATACGCACGTTTTGAGCACAGATGAGCAGCGATTTGAGCCTAGAAGGAGCAAGAAACACCACGTTTTGCGAAAACGAACCGAAGCCCGCGAGTCCTGCCGCGAAGCCGAAATTAATGACAAATAGTCGGCTAGACGAGTTTGGTAGTCGCGTCGGACCCTGAGGAACTGGCTGCGGCTAGAGCCGCGCCGACCGTCAGCGTGGGGCGCGGCAAGATGGCCCCACCGTTCGCCTCAGCTTGCAACATCCAGAAATTGCGGAACTTCTCCGACGATTGGGGGCTACGGCACGAAGATTGCTACACATTGTTCTACCCTGTCGTGTGGTCATTAGGAAATGAAGACGTACTTCTGTGCACTTTTGTCCGTTTGCTTTGTTCTTTCCGCTGCTGATGCTACCGCTATTGCTTCGCAGGAGGGCAAATCGTCCTCGCAGCAGGTCCCTCCCCTCACCCGCGCCGTTGACGAGTTCAAGGTCCTGACCCGTGACCTGGGCATGCGGCCGGGCAGCCCGGCGACTGCGCAAAAGAACCATGGACCGAAGATGCTCTGGCACGGGCGCGTTTATGAGAACCTCCGAAACGACATTCTCGACGCTATACCGCACCAGGTACGGCAAAACGGCGAGAGCAAATCCCCCCTGCGGCGCAATCAGTTCGGTTTCAATGTGGCCGGCCCGGTCATCATCCCGCACCTGCTCAAGAATTCCAAAAACACCTTCTTTACGTTGTCCTATGAGGGAGTTCGCGAACTCGTCTTCCACGCTTCGCTGCACACGGTGCCCACTGCCGCACAGCGCGCCGGTGACTTCTCGCAAACCGTGGACGAAGCCGGCAACCTGCTGCCCATCTACGATCCGGCCACCACGACCCTCAATTCCGCTTACGATCCCAGCCAGCCCGTCTCCACAAGCAATCTTCAGTATCTGCGGTCCACCTTCCCCGGCAACCGCATCCCCGCCGCGCGCCTGGCGCCGACCGTGCAGCAGGCCTTGTCCCTGTATCCCCTGCCCAACACGGACATCGGGCCTTTCTTCCAGAATAACTATTTCGTCAACGCCCCTGCCACTGACAACGCCGACGGGATCATCGCCAAGCTCGAACATCAGTTTGGCGAACGGCACAGGGTCACATGGGCGAGCACGCTCTCGAGCGGCTTTCTCAGTTCCACGAAGTATTTCCCCAACGTTGCCAGCCCGACCGCTCCGGACCAGCATTTCTCGAACCGGCGCACGGAACTCGATTACGTTTTTACTGCCAACCCCAACACCGTCAATTCCCTCGGTTTCACCGCGGTCTCCGACACGGCGCTGTCTGGAAATCTATCGCAGCCCGCCTTCCCCAGCTATCAATTCCTCAGCAACTATCTCTCGATGGGCACCGGTTACCCAAGTACCCGGGACGCTCGAAACACCTTCGAAGTTCAGGACGGGCTCTCCACCAGAAAGAAGAAACACTCCTTCGGCGTGACGTTTCAGGTAGATGACTACCAGGTGAACTCATTCAATCCGGCTTATCCCTCCGGTTATTTTCAGTTCTCGCCCGACATCACCAGCCTGCCGGGGATTATCGATACGGGTGATCCCTTCGCGAGCTTCCTCCTAGGCCTGCCGGCCTACGCAGAACGCACCATCACGGTATCGACCTCCTATTTTCGCAACTCTTACCAATCCCTCTCGGGCCGTGATAAGTATGAGCTTTCGAAAGACCTGACTTTCACCCTCAGCCTTAATTACAGCCGGCGGACGCCGCGGGTGGAAAAGTATAATCACCAGAGCACGGTTGAACCTTCTGCTATCGACCCCTCCGACTGGTTGATGGGTGCCGTCGTATTTGCCGGTCTCAACCGTGTTCCGCCCGGAATGCGTCCCGCCAACGTCGATCTCGACGGAAGTGCGGGCCTGGCATGGAACCCCCACGGAAATGCCAACACCGTAGTCCGCGCCTCTTACGGCCGTTCCCACGGGATGATTCCGATCTACAACGGCCAGTGGGGCACGCAGGGGTTTTACGCGCGCCAGACCTTCATCTCCCCGAACACACAACTCAGCCCCGCCTTGGACCTGACCGCCGGCATTCCGCCCTATACTACCCCCCTTCCGGACCTTAGCCCGTCGGCGGCTGATAATACGGTGGCGGATTTCGTTGACCTCAGCGGACGGGAACCGCTCTATCAATCGGCTTCGCTATCGATTGAGCGCCAAGTGCCGTTCTCGATGGTGGTTTCCGTAGGTACGAGTTACAGTAACGGGCGCGATCTCCTGGTGGGCGACGGGGTCGCCAATCCCAACGCCATCAATCCTTCTGCCCTAAGCTACGGCGACGCGCTTTACAATCTTTCATTCCGGGACTCGTTGCAGCCCTACCCGCAATTCCAAGGTTTCGAGCTTTACGGCCACTATGCCTGGGGCCGTTACGACCGGGCCTCCGGCTTTGTGCGAGTCGAGAAGCATGCCTCCTTCGGCCTCGCTTTCACTGCCTATTATGAGTTCTCCAAACAGCTTGACGATTACTCCGGCCCTTACGGGAACCAGGACTTCTTTAACTGGCGCAACGATTGGGGGCTCTGCTCTTGGAATACGCCGCAGTATTTGCAACTCAGCTACGTTTACGATCTGCCTTTCGGCTCCGGCGAGCCCCTTTGGCCCTTCCTGAACTGGGGGAGGCCTCTGGTCAGCGGCTGGTCGGTGAGCGGAACGGCCTACTGGAATGACGGAACGCCGCTGTCGCTCCGCCCCGAATTCAACAATACCGGTGGCGTGCTCCCTACGCTCAACGTCAATCTCGTGCCCGGCGTGGACCCGCATGTGGACCATCCGGGACCCTCGCAGTGGTATAACCCGGCCGCCTTCGATCAGCCCGCGGACTTCACCCCCGGGAACGGGCCGCGTACCGAACCGGACCTACTGGGCCCGAGTTATAATTCCATGGACCTGAGCGTGACCAAGCGCATGCCCATGGGAGGCGAACGAGCCTTCGAGTTCAGCGCCACCGCGATCAACATGCTCAATCACGCGAACTGGAATTATCCCGATCCGAATATCGGTCCAGCCAGCGCGCCCAACGTGGATGCCGGCAAAATCATTGGCTCTCACGGCGGGCGCGTAGTCCAGATCGGACTGAAGTTCAGCTTCTGAGGCCGAAAACAATGACTCACCACAGAGGGCACAGAGTTCACGGAGAGAAACCAAGGAACCCCCTCCGTGATCTCTGTGCCCTCTGTGGTGGGTCTTTTGCTCTGGTTTGGCGGGACGAAACCGTGCGACCTTGGACCCGTGTCGTACTCGTGACTGTCTTTTTCGCCGTTTGCGCTGCCGCTACCCTGCATGCACAAACGGCCAACGTCTCGATCCCTGCCTGGGTCGAGACGAACGACTGCTCCAAGCCTCCCAACTTCGAGGCCGCGCTCAACGGCAAGGCGGTACACGTCACGGCGCAGTTAGGTCCAGGCAGCGACGAGGTAATCCTGGTTGTGTTGGATCTGACAGGGGATCTCACGCTGGTTGACGCCGCCAAACAGGCGCTAATTGCTGGAGTCTCCAAACTAGCTCCCAACGCGTGGGTGGGGCTGTTGCGCACCCAGGACGGCTTGCACGTGTTAGCCGACCCGGGCGCGAGCCGCCAACCGCTGACCGATGCGGTCCGCTCCCTGTCCAATAGCACCGAACCTGACTTGCTCGAGACCGTGCAATCGGCTCTCGAGTTGGCAGATGGCATCATGCGTAAGTCTCCGGTGCGGGTCGCAGTCCTGTACATCACCGACGGCAGCATTTATAGCTACCGCGAAGACTACACAAATCCGGTTATCAACGAGAGCGATCCGCACGACCTCAGCCGTCGTTTCCCCGAGGCCCTGATCAACGCCAAGATCTCCAGGCTGGTCGAGGCCAGCAGTTCGCTCGAGGCGCCCCTGTTTGTGGTCCATCTCAATTACCGCCGCGACCGGCTCAACACCGCGTATCAAAACGGCCTGCAGACACTTGCCGACGCGACCGGCGGCAAAAGTGATATTTGCCGGTCGGTGGCCGAAATCCCGGAAGCCATCTCCGCAATGTTTGCGCGAATCTCGAGCGCCTGGAGGCTTACTCTGGCGCTTCCCACCAGGATCCACTACAACATCCAGATTCACTTGAGCGCTCCCTGCGGCGATGAAGACCGGCGCATTTCGTGGCGCACGCGCTTGCGCCCCAAGGAGGGATGAAAACATGCGGCGTGGATACCTGCAATTCGCTGTAGTGCTGACACTGTCAGTTGCGCTGCTTGTCTCGCTCGGTCTGCTCCATCGGCAGTCCCGGCGGCTGGCGATGCTCGAACAGCAGCAGGAGACGGACCGGCGCTCACTGAGCCAATTGCTCGCGGCGATTCGCCAGCGCGATTTTCAACAAGCTCCTGCTGAAGTCGAAAGCCCGGTCCCACCCGGTAATTGTCAAGCCGCTCTCGCCAGTCGGAATGCTACGATCGAGCGGCTCGACCGTGAGCTGAGCGAGGCGCAGGCTAGCATAATGAGCCTACAGTCTCAACTCTCGAATTCCAATGAGGAACGCGAGAAGGCGCTCTCGAGCGGCAACGAACTGCTGCAAAAGGAAAAGGAGGATTGGCAGACCCAGCTCGCGTCTTTGAAGCAGGATCTCGAATCGGCGCAAGCCGACGCGCAAGCCTCCCGCAAGCGCCTGGCTGCTATAGAAGCGGATAATGCCAAGCTAAATAATACCAACAATGCGGCCTCCGCGCGCGCCGTCGACCTCGCGCAGGTGATCGTGCAACTCCAGGACCTGGATAGCCGCCGCGATGCCCTCTTGACGTCCATCTTGCGCCGCTACCGTGATATTACGAGCCAATTCCGGGCCATGAGCGGCCAACTCGGCTCGAACCGCGACTCAAACACCGGCAGTCCCTTCACCGACGCCGCGCTCACACGCATCCAAAGCGCCGTTTCTTCCGCCGACGACGACCTTCGACAGTTGAGTGAGCTGAGTGCCCAAGCACGCCAACTGGAAAAGAAGCTGGCGAAAAAGTAGCCTTGGAGTGGGGCGGTGAGCTTGCGGAACTGCCACGGTGACTCGCGTGCCACCGCTCGTCCGATGCGGCGTCCTGCGCCCGTTCGCTCCCCGGAGGATCTTCCCGTGCCCGCTGTTGTAAGGCCACGCCAAGGCGTGCCGCTGCGGCGCCCCCTACTTGCCTGAAGTTGGCGTTGGTTCCTTTCAGATGGTCTGCGCGACTCAAATTCGAGTGAAGTCAACACGTAGCACGAGTTCCTGATCCGGACACCGCATCTCAAGGTACATCGCATTAGAGTCGACCCTGCGGAAGATTTGCGTGCAGTTAATCTCGTGCCAGCGAAGAGCGAGGGTGTGGGCATCCTGAAGGGCACCGGTGGCCTGGTGGTAATTACCGGAACTCTCGAACCAGTAATAGCGATACTGCCCGGCTTTCTCATCCCACGCGAAGATAGCATGCGCCTCGCCGATTGTGTTCCCGGTCGCCTTGTCGAGCATCCGGTAATCGAAGGTGAGGTAGGCGGCGCTGAACAGATAGCGTAAGGAGCCGGTTCCACGAATGGTTCTCGTCGTTTGGCCGCGTTGGGTCACACTATAATCCAACCCCCACTCGCCAATCATGAAGCTCAACGCGTCCATCGCGGCGGTTGTTTCAGATCGCCCCATTGATAAACCTCCGGATACAGTCTTCTAGCAGACTTACTTTTTTACTTTGCCGTGCAGGTATGATGCCCGCCGCATTCGACCAGCACGAGGGCTGCGTGGGGAGCTATTTCCGCTCCGCCAGCGGTTTGGCGAGATCGTCGAGAAGGTCAGGTTTACCCTCTTGCCGGACGAGATGCGGATAGCGTTCGCCGCCGTGGTAATCAATCGCGCAGATCTTGTAGTAATCGTCGTTCAGCACCAGCAAGCGAATAGGCTGAGAGTTGTTTCTGGCCGCCGTGAGGGCTTCGTGCAAGAGATCAGGCGTGAAGGCACGATCGTTCACCGCCACCACTCGCATGCCGGAGGTGATCCCCGCCTGATAGGCAACGCTGCCGACCATGGAATCGCGCACCATGCCGTCATTGCCGAGGCTGAGGCCAAGCGAGTATTCGGCGCCCATCGCCCCCCCAGCGGGGCCGCGGCCGGCGCCCTCCGGCGGTTTTTCGGAATAGTCGAGCTTCCACCCGCCAGCTTCGATCCCGCCCATGGGGGGCACCGGCGAGGTTGAGGTCAACCGACTATGGAAGAATCCGGCCCAGTCATAGGGCACAACTTGGTTGAGAGCGCTCACCAGATCCTGGAAGGTGTAAGTCTTAAGCTCGGGGCCGCTGTTTGGGCCGCCGTAAAAGAGGCGGCAGAAGTCTTCGATGGACTTCTGGCCGTGGCTCTGGTCGTGGAGAAGCGTGGCAACGTCGAGCCACAACAGATCGCCTTCCTCGTAGTAGTCAGTACCGCGCCGCCAGTTGATCCAGCCTCCTCGACCAAAGGTCAGGCCGGCGACCGCGTCGGCTGTGTCTTGAAGTGAACGCCAAGTGCGTCCGGGCCGACCCGGACCGAGTCCCGCGGCTGTGCTGGCAAGATTCTCGCGGTACTGCTCCGGGGTCCACAGTCCGCTGCGCGTGGCCAGGAGATTGCCCAGGAAATCAGTAAAACCCTCATAGACCCAAAGCAGATCGTCCCTCATCGGGGTCTCGAAATCGGGGGTGCTCAGGTCCGCGGGACGGCGAAACTTGCCGTTCCACGAGTGGACGAATTCGTGTGACAGCAGGCCGCCCACGCCGCGCCTTCCCTGCGGCGAGATCACTCCACGTTCCTCGGCACGGCTGTCGTTGGACTCATGATGCTCGAGGCCGAAGTGCGCCACGTGATTGCTCAGAGTGAGCAGGAAATGATAGTTGTGATAGTGCCGCGTTCCGAATAGCTTACCGGTCTCCGCTACCAGATTCGTGAGGCCCTTCTGCACGTCCGGGCTTATTTCGAGCGCCTCCGCGCTGTCCGCCACCATGTCGATCTCGTGATGAATCGCTTCGCCGGGCGGTGTCAGGTCCACGGCTCGATAGTATTCTCCGGCAACCACCGGCGAATCCACCAGACGGTCAAGCGCCACCGGCGCGAAGGTCACCTCGCTAGCTTTGGAACTTTCCTGCGGCAACGCCGTCCCGAACTTCCATCCCTCGGGCAAACGCAACGTGGCGTGATAAGTGATCTTCGCGGCGGGGAGTCCCGCGGGGTATAGCAAGTTTTGATTCCAACTCACGACTACCAATTTGTCGGTGGCGGACCCGCCGAACGCTCCGCCGGAGTCGATGTAGTCAAAATCAATCTCCAGGCTTTGGGCGCCTTGAGGGGCCTGCACGTGGAAAGTGAATACGTCACCCAGGTCGCGGCGCCAGGGGGCTTCCTTGCCGTCCACCATGAACTTTAGCCCCGCCACGCTCCCGATCGGCCCCGACGGATCGTGCATGCCCGGAATCCACTTGGGATAGTAAAACGTGAGCAGTCCCGGCTGCACGGGCATCACCATGCGCGTATGAAGAATCTTCTCCGGGGCTTGCGTCGCATCGACGTTAAGGGCGATCGCCGGTCCAGTCTGCGCAGGCAATACCGCAGTTCTCAAGAACACTACGGCAAACAGAAGGATCAAAAATCGGATGCGAACGAATGTCATTAGTATGCTCCTTTGCACGAGGTAACCGCCCCTTCAGCTTCGCATCTCAGGAAGAACTGAAATCATAATCCCGCCTCCATCCCGCCGCAACCCCGATCCCCGGGGCCGCTCGAGCAGCGGCAATCCGCCCTCCCCAATCAGTCTTTGCGAGCTGACCTATTTGGAAGCCCGCTTTCGATCTTCGCCGGCCGGCCCGGACTTCGGCTGCATCCGCATGATTTCCAATTCCGCAAGAGGCCGGGAGGCGCCACCGACCTGGCGGAAATAACCGACCGCCGCGCCACCATCTCCGCGGCGCTCGGCAATATACCCTAGAATCAAGTTTCTTTCGTCCTGAGAAGGCAGGTTCTCGATAACCAAGTCGGGCGGTAACAACACGGGTCTGAATCGCCGCAGGAAACTCAGATTCAGCCGGACAGTATCGTAGGGGAGAACATTTCCCTTAGGTGTTTGATACTCCAGGTAAGGGTAGAAATCCGTCGAAGCGAAATCAGCGGGGCGGCCACTCAGCGCCGGCAGGCAGGCGAGGGCTTTGTTCATCGAGTCCCCGTAGAGCACAAGTTCGCCCAGTAGAGAAGTCATGCTCGGGACACCGATGGCCGACAAATCCTGTCGAACTCTGAGATCATCGTCAAACTCTTCGATTCGACGGTAATCACATGCGAGCGGCGAGGCTGAGGCAATCAGCACACCCTGCTCCGGCCCCTGGAAGAAGGCCACGTGTTGAAAGACCCGGGCCGCAGTGTTCAGAATTATCAACAGGTCCTGAGTGCGCATGTGGTGGATCTGCACCCATTGCTGGAGAACGCCCTGCTCACCGAGGTGTGCGCGGCAAAGCTCGTAAAACTCCTTGTTGTACAGATCGGCCTCGCCGGCGATCCAGATCGAACTGATTTCAATTGTTATCAGATCGTAGTGATCGCGGGACAGCAAGAGGAAATTGCGCCCATCGGCAATGGAAAGGCGGACGCGAGGATCATGGCCGAATACTCCATCATTGACGTCTTCAAACCAGCGGCCTGCCGCTTCTACGATGCTGGGGGCCAGTTCCGCGACGTCGATGTGCTGGAAGGGAAAAAGCGCGATCGTCCGCAGGGTGCTGCCGGTTCCCAATCCGATCACCATCGCGCTTTTGAACTCTCGCGTGAAGAGGATGGGCACAAGGGCGAAGCGGATCTGCGCCTGGACCTCCCCGCCATCATTGCCCTGAAATTTGCCGTTGGAGAGGAGGGACCTCACCGATCCGACTTGGACCACCGAGGTCAAGCCTCCTTGAACATCTTCCTTGTGATAGAGCACCCGGTCAGGCAAACCGCCACCGAAATAAACGTACGAACCGCTCGACATGCGGCGGGCGTCCCAGTGCCCCGGAACAATCCAAAGCAGTACGGCAAGGGGAGCAGTTGCGGCCACCAGCGCCAGCTTTCGGGCTGGTTTGAGGGGAACGAAGACAAGGCCAAAAAAGACCGCCAGCATCAAGTTGACGGCGGCGGCGCAACGAAGCGAGGCCAGCGAACCCAGCCGAGGCAACAGGACGAAACCCGTGAGCAACGAGCCAAGGATGGCGCCTACGGTGTTGGCCGCATATACGCCTCCCACACTCGTTCCTGCGCGCCGCATTTCACGACTGTAAAGGTTGAGTATGAGCGGAAAGCTCAAGCCCAAAAGCACGGCTGGACAAATCAATAGGAAGAAAGCGCAGGAAAAGCGGACCAGTTCTTCCGCCACGAAATATGTTGCGTCGTACTTCGAAAGCCAGTTGCTTCCGAGCACCAGAACGACGAACAGGGCGCAGTCGATCAGTGGCTCGTTGACGCGAAGCCAACGAAAGACCGTGGGCTGGGATCCATGGCGCTTTCTCCACGTCACCACACTAACCCTCAAAACGACGAGTAAGGCCAGGCTGATCAGTGCACAAGTGCCCAGGCCAAGATTAAAGAAGTCGGGAACCCGGTCCCAGAGGCGGACGGTAAGGAAGACGATTAGACTCAGGGCGGCCTGTGAAATGGCCAGCGCCCGCCCCCATGCCGCCGGGCGTCTGAAATGGCGGGAAACAATCCGCGCGCCCCACGCTAAGCCGCAGAGCATGGCAAACAACATCGTCCCAAACGCGTAGACGCTGTTTCCGACCGTGAACGCCAGGACGTGCGTCCAGAGAACTTCGTACCCGAGAGCGACCGCCCCAGTGAGAAGAGAGCCGAACAGCAGCACGGCGGCGGCTCGACTCGAGGCTGGTCTATCGTCGGTTGACCCATCGCCGGTCAGATCAGGTGCAGGGGATGGAACCTCGAGCGCCTGTTTCCCGCGAGAAAAAACGGAAGCGAAAATCAGGAAGTTGATCGCGCAGGCAATTCGGATGGTCCACGCAACGCCCCACTGAGGCGTTAGCACAAACGTGGACACAAGTACGCCTAGCGCAGCCCCCATCGTGTTCCAAGCGTAAAGTCGATCCACCTCAACCTGGAATTCTGCGCACCCGGAGGACACATACCGGGCGAGGGCGGGCAAAGTGCCGCCCATCAGCATGGTGGGAAAAAGGATGACGAGAGCTGCAAGGCCGAACCGCACCGCGGTCAACGCCGCAGCACCAAGTTGAAAGCGATGAAAGAGGAACACATACGAATCGGTCATCAATGCGAAGAGCTTTGGAATGAAAAGACAATAAACGCCCACCAGCAATTCCAGCCCGCCATACACCCCGAGAGAAGGGGGTCGACGGTCCACCCATCGGCCGACCAGATAAGCGCCGACCGCCAGTCCTCCCAGAAAGGCCGCGAGTACGGTACTGACCGCATAGGCCGTATTCCCAAAGGTGTAAGTCAGCAGGCGCGTGAAGACGGTTTCGAAAATGAGGCTCGAGACACCAGAAAAGAAGAACAAGATATACAAGATTTGCAGCATGAGCGACCTGTCACGAAGCAGAGTTGAAATCCGCCCCAGAAGGCGAGGGCGAGATCGGGCCGAGCAGCGTCCAGAGAATGCCCGTGCAGATCAGCGGCATGAGGCCGAAGCCGATGAACACGGGCAGATACGAAAACCGGTCAATCACCACGCCGGTGAGCAGAGCGAAGATCATCCCGCCGAAACCCGAACCCATACTGGCCAAACCCCAGATTGAACCCACCATGTTCTTGGGGTAAACGTCAGCGGGGTAAGCCAGCATGATGGAGCCGCAGCCAGTATAACCGAGCATGGCCAATGACACGAGGGCAATGGAAGTTCGTGCGTCGGCTGCTAACACTGCCGGAATGGCGCTCGTCATGAGCACCGCAAAGAGCGTGACTGCACCCTTGCGAGCCATGTTGAGTGAATATCCCCGTTTCAGCATCCAGCCCGAAACCCATCCTCCCAGAATGTTCCCCAGCCCGGCTATCAAGAAAGGAATCCAAGCGTACTTCCCAATTGATGCCATGCTGAAATGGCGGGCCCGCTTGAGGTATTCCGGAAACCAGAAGATGTAAAAGTACCACACGGGATCGAGAAAGACTTTCGCCAATGTGAAGCTCCAAACAAAACGCGTTCGGAACAGCTTCCAGGGAGAGATGGCGGGCCGCGAAACTGCGCTTGGTGGCAAGTCCACCTCCTTAATAGGGAGAGGGTAGGGGGTGGTTGATCCGTCGGACGACGGACTTGACTCCGTGGCCACCACCCCCTGCCCCTCCCCTAGCCGAGGAGGGGAGTCGTTGTAAACCAGGGACCAGATCAACAACCAAACGAAGCCGGCCAGTCCTACCCAGACAAATGCCTCCCGCCATCCGTGATGAAGCAAAACCCAGACCACCAGGGGCGGCGCCAAGATGGCCCCAGCAGCCGAGCCGCTATTGAAAATGCCGGAGGCGAGTGCGCGCTCTTTGACTGGAAACCATTCTGCCACGACCTTGACGCATGCCGGCCAGTTCCCCGCCTCGCCGGCACCCAGCAGGAACTGATAGGCGCCCAGCGAGCGCGGTCCGCGCGCCAAGGCGTTCAGGATGCTGGCGCCAGACCACCAAGCCATCGTCAAGGCAAAGCCCAGACGTGTTCCCAGGCGATCGAGGAGCGGGCCGGAGATTCCATTGGCGATGGTATAGGCAAGCATGAACGCGAACACCACGCGCGCATACGCTGCATGGGTCATGCCGAACTGGTCGATGAGTACCGGCGCAGCCACGGAGAGCGTCTGCCGATCAAGATAATTGATGGTGGTGGCGAGGAATGCCAGGGCAATCATTAACCATCGCCAGGAAGGGTTCGAGAATGTCATTTCAATCGGACTGGTCAACAACAGAGCGTGAGCGAAAGGCAGCGCTACACGTTCTTGAGCTCCAGGCTTTGGCAGGTCAGACCGGGTACGCGCAGCAGCTTGGTATCGTTCGTGATGAGTTGTGCCCCAAGGCTCAGGGCTGTGGCTGCAATGATCGCGTCGGGCAGTTTGATTGCGTGCTTTCGACGCAACTCGATAGCGAGTTCTCGGATTTCCGCTGTTAGCTCAACCACGGTCACCTCGGACAGGAAACTGTGGATCTGCACCAAGGCTGCATCATCTAACGAGGGGTAGGAAAGCAACTCCATTTCGGAAATTACGAAAACGAAGTACCGCTCCGGAGCGAGGGGCTGCGCCATTTTGCCGCCGAGGAGATAGAGGATCGCATTCGTATCAAGGACTTTGTTCACGACCACTCGCCCCGGACGCGTGCCTGGTACGCCAGCGGTTCTTCAGTAAGAGATATGACGCCACTGTATCGTGAGAGATCAGTGGCTCCTCCTGTCTGCGACAAATTCAGAGCACGCTCGATTTTCAACCAATCGGTGTAATCGATCTGGACCGCAACCGGCCGCTGCCCTTCGTCTGTGACAATCTTCTTTCGAATTCTCTGCATGCTTCGCCTCCGCACCGGCACGCCCATTATACCGCATCGGCTCATGCGTTCCGAATAGCGTTTCGGGTCCTTATCAGCTCATTCCCGTCCCGCACCGGTTGATGAAAACGCCGGTCCATACAACCCTGACCTTGGAGATGGAGACCGCCACGCCAACCCTCTGGGTCGGGGAAATAGGCGCGGACTCTCCAGAAGCTATGTTAGATCCACGCGAATCACTTCGTACATTGTCACTTGGGGAACTGTGATTTCAACCCAGCCATCGCGGACGCTCCAGGCAGGCTTTCCCCCGCCCCACATCAGCTCCACGGCTTTCGCGCTTCGCCCCTGGGGAAGCCGCAGACGCATCCGTACGTTCAGGATGGGAAGGAATTCTTCCTGCACCAGCAACTTCTTCCAGATGTTTCCGGTATTGGCCAGCAGATGCAGAAGCAAGGTGTGGCGAGATGCCGCGAACTCGTGCATCAGGCCGGGACGGAATTCGAGCTCGTAAGGCCGCGTCGAGGCCAGAATCGGGTCGAGCAGGGAACGGAAATAAGCCCGCAGGGATTCGTTCAGAGTTTCCTCATAGACGGCTTCCAGACCCGAGCCGATATAGATAACTCGCCCTTTCTCATGTCGGCGTGTGACTACCGCAGGACCCAACGTGCGGCGATGGCCGCGGTCCTCGGTCTCCGCGATCACCTCCGCGCCGCTGGCTGCTTGAAACTGCATCACCTGGGGATCTTGGGGGACAAGCTTGCGGGAGGAAATGACGTGTAAATACAAATCAGGTATTTCAATGGGCTCGGCCGCCTTCAAATTGACGCCAAACAATTCAGCCAACCCGTAATCACGGCGCAGCCTCCCAAACTCATCTGCAATCGAAGTCAGGTGGGTGGCCAGCAAGGAGCCGCCTGCTTCCACATAGCGTGCCAGCGCCGAGCATTGTGCTTCGCCCAAGCAGGCGGCGTTCGGGGCGAACACCAGGTTATATCGTGCCAGTCGCTCCGCCGAAATTTCATAGTCCAGAAACGGCTCGGCATCGTAGCCGAGATCCTTGATGAGCTGCCAAGCCCCATAGTAGTAATTCCTGTAAGCTTGAGGGATAAACAGCGAGCTTTGGTACCACCGTATGGTTTGCGCGCTGGTCAGGATACCAACCTGCGGCTGGGGACGTACGGACCGCAGCAGTGGACCGTTCTTCTGCGCAAAATCGAAAATCGCCTTGAGGCGGCGAATCGAAGGCACATCCAGGATGTCCCGGGGCTCATAGTACACGCGATTGAGACCCCAATAGCAGTAACCCACGCCTGCCATGGTCGCCACCGCAGCGTCCAGCTTGAGTCTCTCGCCTTCGACGGGCGCGCTGTACCACCCGCGCACGGACTTGTCCCTGAGGTGCTCGGAATTATATTCCGTGTGCGAGCTGATGTAAGTCCAAATGACTTTGCCGGTCGATTGCCCCAAACGCATATTGAAAAGCTTCTGCTCGGGCGTATCCGCCGCCTCAAACATAAAGCCGTCGACGTACCGGTAAGCATGCGCCCGCACGCTCCGGCTCAGCAACCCGGTGTCGTTGTACACTACAGGCACGTCGCGCACCTGCCGCACCAGGTCAGCAATTCCGTGCATGAAAGCGACCACTACGTCTTGCGCCATCCATTGCCAGTAGTCGATCAGGTCCTCTTGCGTGGCGCTGCCGTCTTGCGAGGGAATGCTTTTCCCACTCGCCTTCCGGTATGCCGCCTGGCAATACTTGGAATGGCAGAAGCGCGATTCCTGGTCCATGCCTTCGTAGGGCCCGTCGAAGTACATCAGATCGACGGGATAGTTAGTGACCACTTCTCGCACTCTCTCTCGAATCTGGTCACGCAGGGGACTGTTCAGGCATCCTTCGTAGAACCGGGTCCAGCCCATGTGACGGGTAACCAATGGCTTTCCGTCAGCGTCGTAGCGCATCCACTCCCGATATTCGGGGTTGTCCGACTGCACATCCATAAAAGGATGATTGAGTGGATTATAGGCCACCACTTTCAGCCCGGCATCGTGAAATAGATCTATTGTCTCTCGAAAGGGATCACGCCCGCCCAGCTCGGGATGGTGCGGAAACTTGGTTTTGGTGGGGAAAAAAGCAACGTAGGAGTAACTGGGGTAACGGAAGGCATCGCAGTTCAGCCGGCGGCAAAGTGCCAACGCTTTCTTCGGCTCGTATTCCAAGGAGGGATAAAAAGGCGGGACATAGCCTTCCGCAATCATCAGCCGCGTGGAGCGAATCCACTCAAAGGCAGGCCGTAATTGCCCCGCCGCTTCATTACTGTCTGCGGCAACCCCCTCTTTCACCGCAAACCCACCCCACGCCGTGCTTGCCGCCAAAGCCCCGGCTCCCTGTAACAACCGACGCCGGCTGATGCCCTTCATATTCGCCACCTTCTTCCAAGGGTCGACAGTCTACAGTCGACAGTTACCCAATCCCTGCCCATTCACCCTATTTCCAGTTCCCCAACCGATAAATGCATTCCACAAGCGTGCGTTGCGAGAAGGGGAGATACGCCAGCGGCGCAATCGCGCCCAATGCCAACCCGTATCCGATCTTCTGGACCAAAAGCAGCGGCGAGACAGCCCAGAGCGTATCAAGAATGAACAGAGCCGGAAATAACCGCCGGAACTTTGCGCCCGCCGCGGGGTGATTGAGCCCGACCGAGGAAAGCAAGTAGAGCCGGACGGCAATGCCGCACATGGCAAGAATGACAACCAGTGGAGAAAGCATCGACCCAGGCGCCCCGAACACACCTGCAAGCACGTCCTTTACAGCCTCAGCTTTATAGAGAGCGGCGCAATACATTGCCAGGTACCCGGCTTGCACCGTCAAGAAAAGGAATCGCGCCAGCGGCTTCGGAAGGCGGAATTCGGTTTCTCCGCCTGGAGGAACTCCCTTCTTCAATGTTTCCGCCTGAGACGCGGAGACTTCCGCAGATGGTTCCTCTGGGAGAGCATTCGCCGTCTCGGCAGGTTTATCACTCGCTTCATGTACCGAACGACTCTGCCCGGGAGCTTTATTTTGAAGACCTTCGCCAGGATGGACGGCGTCCGTGCGGGCACGGCCTTGCGGCGCCGTTACGTCAAGAGTCTCCACGGCAGCGATGAACCGATAACCCTTGCGTGGAAGAGTCTCGATGAACCTCGGTTGTTCCAGCTCATCTCCGAGAGCCACGCGTATTTTGCGCATGGCCGTATTGACGGCGTGCTCGAACTCCACGAACTCGTCTTCGCCCCAGAGCGCTTTCTCGATTTCTTCCCGAGTTACGAGTTCCCCGGCGCGGCAGGCCAGTAGTGCCAGAAGCTTTCCCGGCTGGTCCTGAAGCTTGATGATCCTGCCGTTTTTGCGAAGCTCTCGTGTGCGAAGGTCCAACTCAAAGGACTCAAATCGGATTCGCGCGTAGAGTTCTGGTGGAGGCATGTCTGCCCGAATGCCCGGCAAATCAGACTTCGCGGCTATTATACCATCGTGCCTTTGCAGTGCGGCCCCCTTAAGAGCAAATCAGATGCCGTCTAACTTCCAGTCCTTTCAATAAGTTACCGCCTCAGAAATGATTCAGAAACAGTTCAGGCCGAGATTACCCGCTGTGCATTGATGCTTCTCCTCGCCTGCCACACGATGGCCCCGTAGCACGAACTGCGTGACCCCGATAAGGAGGAAAAACGCATGAGTAACGTCAAAACATCACTTCCGAGCCCTCAGTCGTTCCCGCGCTTGCGGGAGTCCATTCCACAGATTTTGCAGGGATTTAGGGATGCCCCACGCGTCCAACAAAGCCTGCTGGCCAGCGTCGAAAAGCGTTGCCTGGTGTGGCTGGCGCGGCTGTTGCCAGCTTGGGTCAATTCGGACCACCTCACGGCGCTGGGTTTTGCATCGATGTTCTTGGCCGGCGCCTTCTACGCGCTGGCTCACTCTTGGGCGCCCTCCCTGCTCGTTGTCAATGTCTGGCTAGCCGTCAACTGGTTCGGCGACAGCCTGGACGGAACACTGGCGAGAGAGCGCCAGTGCCAGAGGCCGCGATATGGCTTCTACGTCGACCACATCGTTGATTCGTTCGGCGCGCTTTTCGTTGTGGCCGGGCTGGCGTTTTCAGGCTACATGAATTGGTGGGTAGCTATGGGGCTCCTTCTCAGCTTCTATCTTCTTTCCATCAATGCCTACCTGGCCACTTACACGCTGGGGACTTTCCGCCTCTCCTACTGGAAATTCAGCCCCACCGAGATCCGACTATTGCTCGGCGTGGGGAACGTTGTCGCCTTGCTCCGGCCGACCATCCGGCTCCTCCCGACCCACCCGCGGTTCTTCGATGTCTCGGGATTAGTTGCGATCGTCGCGATGGCAGGAGTGTTGGCGTTCTCGGTGGTGCGCAACACCATCGCACTTTACCGGTTGGAGAGGATCAAATGCGCTGGCTGAGATTCTACATCGTGGGAGTTATTGGGGCAGTAATCCAGTTTACGCTGTTGGCCTTCCTCGGCCGTGTCGTGTCGATGCACTACCTGCTGGCCACGGTCCTGTCAGTGGAGGCAGCGGTCCTTCACAACTTCATCTGGCACTGGCGATGGACCTGGCACGACCGGCGCGGCGCTGTCGGTCATGCGCTCGCCGCACTCGCCCGCTTCAACCTGACGAATGGCCTCGTATCGATCACTGCAAATCTGCTCTCAGCCTTCCTCTTAACCGGAGCATGGCAGATCGATCCAATCATCGCCAGCTTGGTCTCTGCCGCAGTCGGCTCGCTTGCAAATTTCCTTCTTTTGGATCGTCTGGTTTTTTGCGAGCTTGCCCATCAGGAGCGAGCCGTGGGCTTGCCGCCGTGCCACCACTGGGGCAGTCCCCACAACAGTCGCGTTACTGCGGATTGCGTGGATTCCAATGAGGTTTCAGGCGCCAAAGATCTCCGCCAGAGCCACGCTGAAGCCGGGCAACAGTTCGGGATTGTCCAGCGCTTGGGTGTCTTCGCGCACCTCGATATGGCCGCCCGGCCGGTAAAGGTACGCAAGTCGCGCTTCAGGATAAAGCACCCATACGGCTCGTGCCCCAGCGGCAAGATACTGCTGAGCCTTGCGCGCAAGGTCGTCAGGCGTGTCCGAAACTGAGGCGATCTCGATCGCGAGATCCGGTGCGCCGCGCGGTCGCTCGTGCGGATCCAACCCCTGAACTCGCTCGGCTCGCAGGAATGAGAGATCGGGGATTCGCACCGTCGCTTCCGATAGTTGGAAGTCGGTCTCCCAAGAGACCAATCCCAGCTTGCGCATTTCGACGAAGGCGTAGAGCTTCATGCCCAGCCGATCGCGAATCATATTGTGGAAGAGGCTTGGTGAGGCTAACATGCTGATCAGCACCCCCGCGTCGAGTTCGTATTTAGTGCCTGCTTTGTCGGGAAGCGCGTCGAATTGTTCTATACTCATTAGGGTCTTCGTCGCCATGCTAGTAGCCCCTTGGCGGCACTATATCACAGAGTTCTTATGACCAACTACGAGAGATTTGTGAAAACCATCAATTGGGAACTCCCCGACCGGATCATGACTTACGACCTGGTCGATCACGCCGAACTCCTCAAACGGTATGGCGGGGAGGGAGACTTGCTCGAGCGCAACGCCCGCATGTGCAAACAGATCGGGCTGGACGCCACGCGCTACATTCACGACCCGGAACACCATTGGATGGGCGACAAAATCAAGGATTGGATTCGCTTCCTGGGCGTGGACCCGGGTGAATGGGAAGTGGTGGAAAAAGGCGGGACGGCATGGATTGCCGGGCGGCCTTTCAGCGACCTGCGCGGCCTCGAGAAGAACATGCCCAGCATGCCCAAGAAGAGCCACGTCGAGGAGTGGTACAAACCGGTTATCAAAAGGATCAAAGAGGTTTACGACTCATTCGACGTGGTCTTCGTGGGCGGCGTCGAAGGCCCTCTCACGGATGCTTACACGTATACCGACATGACGCTGTTCTGCGAAGCTATTTACGACGCCCCGGAACTTGTCGACCGGCTAATTGAAGTATGCGGCGCCTTTTCGCAGTATATTGCGGAAGTGTACGCCGAGAATCCCTCGGCCCCGCTGCTCTTCATGGGCGAAGACGTCGCCGGCAAACACGGCCCGATCTTCAGCCCCGACTTTATCCGCGCCAAGGCCTTGCCGATTTGGAAACGGATCGCCGCGCCCGTTAAGGCCAAAGGGTATAAATTCCTCTATCATACCGACGGGCGTGCCGCGGAGATTCTGCCCATCGTCGTACACGAGCTTGGCGCTGACGGATTCAATCCCATCGAGCGCAACGGCTGCAACGATATCTTCGAGATTCGCCGGCTCTATCCGCACACCTTGCTTTTTGGCAACATCTGCTGCGAGCATACGCTGCCCTATGGTACGCCGGAAGATGTCGAGCGGGAAACGTTAGAGCTTATCGAAAAGATCGGACCCCAAGGCGGAATTCTGATTGGCTCTTCCAGCGAAGTGCATGACTTGGTGCCCGTGGAGAACGCGCTGCGCATGTACGAGACAGTTCACCGGTATGGCAAATACCCAATCGCTCATTCGAGAAGGTGAGCGGAGGACGACATGAACCGCCGAGATTTTCTGGGAAGCATGGCCGCCACGGCGGCAGTGGGGCAGATCGTGAAAATGCCGCTGCCCATCGGCGAGAATGTTCGCTCACCCCTGCCCCGCGCCAAATGGCTCGAGCACGGACTGATTGACGCCGGGGGAAGCCATGAGCCCTACATCTTCGTCGTTCGCCGCGGGGGCGAGCGACTCGACGCGCGCAAGGACTACGAATGGAATCAAAGCGAAGAGCTTATTCGCACCCTCCACAATCAGGGCATCGAGGTTTTCCACACCCACCTTTACAAAGGGTTTGGGATGGCCGCCGAAAAGCCCGAGATGGATGACGCTCGCCGCGCCTCGGCCATTGCCCACCGTTATGGTATGAAAGTAGATAGTTACATCCAGTGGAATACCATGATGTATGAGACCTTTTTTGCTGAGGAGCCACGCGCCAAGGACTGGATCCAGCGTGACGTGAGCGGCCTGCCGATCCTGCTGGTCTACGGCTATCAGCAATCCTACCGTTACCGCCCCTGTTTCACTCACCAGGAATACCTGGACTACCTGAAACAGATCGTCCGCTATGCCGTCGAGGAAGTGAAGGCGGACTTCGTCCACTTTGATAATTTCGACCTGAACGCCGAACCTGATTCCTGCCACTGCCCGACGTGCGTGGAGGGATTCCGCGCCTTCCTGAGAGCCAAGTACACGCCTGAAAAGCGCCGCGAGCGTTTTGGTTTCGAGAACGTTGACTATGTGAATCCCCCGCAGTGGAACCGTCAGAATCCGCCTGAGAAAATGGCCATCATCTTCGATCCTGCCATCCAGGAGTGGATCGACTTCCGCTGCCAGGTTATGGCCGACGCCTTGCGCCAGATGGCAGAGTACGTCCGGTCGCTCAATTCCGAGGTAGCGGTCGAGATTAACCCCCACGGCATCACGGGCGGAAACCGCGCCTGGGAAAACGCCATCGACCATTCTCGACTGCTGACCTCCACGGACGTCTTCTGGACCGAGGAAGAAAACCCTTGCGTCTACCTTCCAGACGGCCGCTTGATCTCGAAGATCCGGAGCTACAAACTGGCCCGCGCTTTCAACAACATCCTGCTGGCTTACATTGAGGACAGCCCCGTGGCCATCGCTGAATCCCTGGCTTTCAATCAGACGCTGGGCTTCGCCGGGACGGCGCCGCTGCCGTCCACGATGCTCGAGCACGTGGCGTTCTACCGCAAGAACCGCGAACTCTACCAGGGCACGAAAGATGTGGCCGGCGTTGGTGTGCTGCGTTCTTACCCCTCGATCACGTATCACCACGCCCGCGCTCAGCTCAGTGCAATTCTGGTTGAGCAGGCTCTCATTCAGTCCAGAATACCTTTCCGTCTAGTCTTTGATGAACCGCTGCCTGACCTTTCAACACTCCAGGTGCTGGTACTGCCGGATTCAGAATGCCTCTCGGACGAGCAATTGACGCGAATACGCCGCTTTGTCGAGCAGGGTGGCGGACTCGTGGCCATCGGGCAGGCGGGCCTTTACGACGAATGGCGTCGTCTGCGTCCCGAACCGGGATTGAACGGGCTCGTCGATGGCCAGGCGCACGCACGCGACCACGAGGAAGAGGTACAGGAAACCACCGCCGCAGGCCGCTCTCAGCGGAAAACCTTTGGAAAAGGCCGCGTAGCCTATCTGCCCGCGGTCGAATTCGACGGGCCCCTCCCCGAAGCTGAGCCCTATTTCAACATCAGCAACCGGTTTTGGAAGCGCCCGCGTAACTGGGAGGAACTCGTCGCGGCGATCCGCTGGGCGGCCGATGCGGAGTTGCCCTTCGACGTTTCCGGACCGGATTTCCTGGTTGCCAACCTCGTCGAGCAAGACACACGGCAGCGGAGGCTTCTCCACTTGGTCAACTACGATTCGGCGAAGACGCCTGCGATTTCGGCTCTGCAATGCAGGGTGCGAGTCCCGGATGGGACCGTGGTGAAGGAAGTTAAGATGTACGAGGTCGGCGCAGACTCGCCCACGGCAGTCAACTTCACAGCCGGCCACTCGTCAGCGACGTTCACGGTTCCGGAAATGAAGACCTACGCGATTGTTGCGGTAGGTTGGTAGCAGGAGGGGACGCCCCCTCACCCGGCCCGCCCCGGCTGATGAAAACGCCAGTTGCGGACCACCCTCTCCCCCAAGGGGGAGAGCGATGAGAGTTTACGAGTTACTGCGCAGGCTCAGAATAAACACGCACCGGCCCGAGGAGTCCTGACGCCTGCAACGGTGAATTTGCTCGATACGGTTTCACATCGGCGAAGGTGTACTTCGTCTTGGCGTCGGGCTGCTGGTCGCCGATCAGCCGATTGACCCAGGCATTGATCACCTTGATGCTCAATTCGTTCGCGCCCGGTTTGAGCGCGCTGGTGACATCCACCCGGAAAGGAGTGTGCCAGACGATGCCTAGTGACTTGCCGTTGACTTTCACCTCGGCCAGGTTCTTCACCTCACCCAAGTCCATCCAGAGCTTCTCACCCTTCTTGAACCACTCCGCCGGGGCCTGAACGGTCTTGGTGTAGGTTCCCGCACCAGAGAAGTACTTCACGCCCGGGTCTGTGCTGTCAGGCCACGAAATCAGCTTGTCCAGCGTGACGGAGGCCGGCGCGCCACGCCCTGATTGGAATGCCACATTCCACGGGCCCTCGATCCTTTCCAGGTCTGTCGCCACGACTTTAGGTAGAGTGCGCGAGGTTTCCTTTGTCGGCTTGCGGAACACCACAAAGACCGTGCCCCAGGGCTCCAAGTGCAGCGGCACGGTGGTCCGGCCGTCGGCGATATTGTAAGACGCGGGCTCTGTCAGGCCCGTGTCAGGGTGCCAGAGTTCCGCCGCCTTGCCGGCAACGCGGAAAGTTGCATCCACCGTTTCGTCGCGGTCGTTGCGATTATCCACAAAGTAGAGATCGCCGTCCGCCCGCTTTCGATGCACGAAGAGAAGGCGCGTGTCGCTCTCCGGCTTGGTGTGGTCGAAATCCGGCGCTACGCTGATGGCAGTTAGCGCGGCCTCCGCGTTTTGACCCGCGTAGACCTTGCCTTGGCCAACCGTATGCTCGCCAGTTCCATCGCCGAATAGCTCATCGTTCAGCCGCTGAAACTCCGCTTGGTCGTCCGCCAGGCTGGGATCGTCGATCGGCTTCTGGCCGGCCACGGCCGCGCCATCCTCCACGAGTTTGTGAATCGCGCGCAGCACCGGCAGCGACATGTGCCGGCTGTAGGGATCGAGCGCCAACAATCGGTATTCCATCCCGCTCTTGGTCGCAATCCGCCCTTGCTTCGCGTTCAGCATGTGAATAAGGCCGTCGGCGTTGATGTAATCGAAGCCGTAACCGGCCGGTATGTCGGGAGACTTGTTCGCAAAGATGGCCGTCAAGTTAGAATCTTCACCGTAGAAATAAAGTACGTCGGCGCCGTAATGCCCTTGCTGAAGCAGATAACTGCAGCGGGCAATATACTTGATCCACGGGGCCGCCTCTTCCGCCCAAGTCTCATTGCGGTTGAACCACTGTCCAAAAGGCCCCAGCGTCATTCCCGGGGCCTTGTCAACCAAAGGCTGGTGGGCAGACTCATGAATAACAAAACGGTTGATGCCGTTCAGTAACTCCTGATCGGCCGTCGGCTTCAGGGTAGCCGGGGACCACGCCCACGGTGCGGCGGCCGCCGTCATCGACTCCGCGGCAGCCAGATTTTGACCATAAATATGGGCGACGGATGCCGATTCACGATCATCGGCGTTATAGCCGAATTGCTCCTTGTTGACTCCAGGCGTCTGCGTCCACATGGCGCTCATGGGCACTTCGTTAAACTTCTTCACTTCCATGCCATCCGCCACAAAGGCGCGCCCGCTCTCGTGAGACTCGCCGTAATGGCCCATGTGCCACTCGTGCAGCGTGGTTTCGAGTTGGCCGTAATGCTCGTTGGCAATTAGATCGCTAATGGTCTTGCGGAAGTCCCAGAGAAAGCGGTCGCTGGCTTCGGCGCTCTCGACGACTCTCCCTGCGAGAACCGGCAACCAGGGCAGCGGATCGTAGCCGCGCAGCTCTTTGAACTGCGCCAGCATGTTATCGGTCCAGTTCTGTGAACCCGCCTCCCAACTATCGTTAATCACGTAGCGGATGCCGCGCTTGCCCATATAATCCGCGCCGACCGTCTGCTTGTAGCTGTCCAGGTAGGTCTCCATGTAGTTCTTCACGTAGGTATGGTTCAGCTTGTCGACTTCGAGGCCCGTGGCCTCAGCGGTCGCCGGATGGTTGGTGATCCCTAACAGCGAGTAGCCGAACCGGAGAACGACCCAGTGGCCGGTGGGGGGTGTCCAATCGAGCCTGCCGTCCGCGCTCATCTTGGACGTCAGGTCGATCACTTCGGACTTGGATACGGCATCGGCGGAATCGACCGGGGGCGTCGCGAACTCGTAAAGGTCGCCTGGAGAACTGAAGGCGGCTTTGTCTTCGAAACGGCTGACACGCGCTCCCGGATGCAGCACCAGTTCGGCAATTTCATAGTCCGTGGGCGGCTTGCCAAATCTTATCCCTAAGGATGCGGGGTCGATGCCGATTGCCCAGGCAGGCAGAGGGGGAGGAGGCGTGCGCCTGAAAACAACGCGGAAGAACTTGGCCTTCACCGCCGGAAAAGAAACGGTGTGCTCCGGCGCCCCATCGTCAGGGAGCTTCACAACAGCCCGGAAGTCTTGCCCGTCGTCACTCGCCTCGAGGGTTTTTTCGGGACTGCCGGTTCCAGCCAGCATCGCGGCAATACGGCCAGGGTTCTTGGTCACGATGCTAACGGCATGAATCGTCTGCGGCTCGGCGAATTCGTATTGGATCCAGGCGGTCTGGCCGGCGGGCGGAATAGGAAGCTTGGTGGTTTTTTCGAGGTCCCCGTCGCTCAGCATCGCCACGTCAAGATTGCCTCCGCTCGCCGTCACCTTGGGGTGCAGCGATTCGAGCGGCACATCGCTCTCCGGCGCCCGATAGGCAACCACCGCGGCGTCCGCGTAGAACTCCGGAACCGGCTTCGAGCCCTCGGGCCTCTCGAGAAGGTCCTGGATAGACAGGTTCTGAAACGCTCCGGTGTTGGAGGGAGGATGAACCACCGTGCCCGTGAAGGCCTGGCCGCCTTCAACCGGCGTCTCGCTCCAAACATATTTCTTCATCCCCTGCGACGCCGGAACCCATGGTCCGCCCGATTCGCTCCAGCCCGGCGAACCCGCGATCGCCTCTTCCAACCCCAGTTGATCCCCGAGGACCACTGCGTCCTTGAAGGCGTCCTTCCATTCAGGGGTCATGTATACCAGACGCTTCGGCACTACCTGCGGCGTCGAGAGCGCGGCATCGAAATTCTGGTAGCCCCCCAAACCCACACGGTGCATCCACTCCAGGTCAAGCTTGATGCCTTCCTTGCTGATGTTGCCGTTCATCCAATGCCACCACACCCGCGGACGCGCGCCCTCCGGCGGATTCTCGAATCCACTCTTGAGCGGATCAGTTTTGGTTTGCGTAGCAGCAGTGGTAACACCAACCAGTAGTGCTAAGACCGCGTAGACTGCTTTGCCTGCATAACGATGCGTCTGGCTCATTGGTTCCTCCGTTTCGCTGCTAGGCTGAAGCTCTGGAGTGCCGCAGCTTGCTGCCGCTCTTGACGAGGCCAGCTTGCTGGCCGTGCTCTTGCGAGCTTCCCTGTGTTCGGCGAGTACGTTCGCCGGCGGAAGGCGGCAGCAAGCCGCCGCACTCCAAAACCGGGGTCCGCACCCGCAAATCAACAATCATCAATCGCTACACTTCCTCCGGCACGGTAAACGGCGCGCGGTAGCCGCGATCACCGTCGCGCAACAGCGTGTCGGCCTCAGAATCATTGATGACCTGCTGAGTATCGGGATTGAAATGCAAGGTCCGGCCCAAGCGGTAGGAAGCATTAGCGAGGTGCATCAGCGCCATGGAAGTGTATGCTTCCTCGATGGGCGCATTCAGATCCTCTTTTTTCCGGCTCACCACGCAGTCGATGAAGTTCTTAAAGTGGGCGAGTTCGGTGCCCTCGTGGACCTTGGGCTGAGGCTCTTGATCGGGGCCAAGCCACACGCCATAGGTATCCGCGTCCTCATCGCCGGTAGCGAAGTACCCTTTCGAGCCGTAAAAGATGTCGCCGATGGTGTTGTGGCCGCCTGACATGGGCCCGGTCGCCGGACGGTTGGCCTTATGCTTCGGTTCCTCAGTTCCCATCTCTGGAGTGCCGATCTCGGCTTCGTGGTTGGTGATCCAATGGCGGACCTCGAAGGTTATCATCTTTCGCTTGCCGTCCGGGAGGTCGAACTCGAAGGCGCAAGTCAGGTCGTTAGGCGTCTCCTGGTCGTCTTCGAACATGAAGTGGCCGCCGATGGCGCTCACTTTATTGGGGAACCCCACGCCTAACCCCCACCGAGCTACGT
>Ga0326727_10007639_pt1 | contig 28354 bp, 29 predicted proteins | sample MB2enrmetagenome_FD_207643 | JGI IMG/M metagenome (GOLD analysis project Ga0326727, IMG submission 207643) | Lab enriched peat soil microbial communities from McLean, Ithaca, NY, United States - MB29MY | ecosystem: Environmental > Terrestrial > Soil > Wetlands > Peat | place: USA: New York... | reverse complement strand
TTGTAAAGGAACCAGTGAAAAAAAGCCACTAAAACTTTTAAAAGCAAATAAAACAACAAATAATCTCACTTTATGGTAGTCTCAAGATAAGTTGTTGGAAAGAATTTATGGAATGGTGTACTAGTCCTATTGGGTTCGCGTTTAGTGCTGCATTCAATACCCATTGTGCAGCGGCGGCCGCCTTTGTTACTCCGGACCATAGAGTTGTCGCAACGCTTCCGGCAATTGAAGCTACTTTTTGCAGAACTTGCGATTCTTTTAGAAAATTAACGGCCTTTCCAGCACCATCAATAGCATCCTTTACACCTTTTACAACGCTAATTGTCCCGCTGATTGCCTTGAACCCCACGAACGCGGCTCCAAGGCTTAAGACGATATTTTTTGCCGCTGTTCCGTGATCGGTAATTAAACTAAACAAGGTTTTCGCGGCTGGTGTGACATCGGTCAACATGGCTTGTCCAACGTTTGAAATTGTACTAGCTAATTTCTGGATGTCCGGTTGATGAGTTGTTATAAAATTAGTGACATTTCCAATTCCATCTATAAGCTTAGGTAAAATGCTTTGGATAGTTGGCATTAACGATAATCCTATGCCTGACATTGCATCGATCACCTTATTACTTACAATTGTCATTTCTCCGGAGAACGATTGACTGGCATTCCTTGCACTTCCGGCAAATTCCGTTCCGAGCTCTTTTAAAATCACGCCCTGGGCAGAGGCTACGTCCCCGGCTTTCATCATTGTTTTGATTTGTTCTTTTTGTTGCTCCGTAAAGTTGACCCCGACACGATGAAGTGCAGAAATCCCGGAAATAGGATCTTGTAAGCTTTTGCCCAGCTGTAGGGCCGCCGATTTAGTGTCCTCACCCAATGCCGTTGCCATATTTAACACTGTTTCGGTTGCTTGAGGCATTACGCTGGCACCTATTTTGGTAAACGTGAGGAGCAAGCTTTCTGAACCCTCTACAGCGTTTTTGCTGAAGGTTGTCACACTACTCAAGCCTAAAGCCAGATTTTCTGCAGCTTGTTGAGTTACGCCAGCAACGCCGCCAGTCGACTTTAAAACAGCTTGAAGTTGAAGTGTAGCCTTTTGGCTCGAATTGGCCGCGTCCATCATAGCCCCAAATCCAACTGTAACCCCGAGGGCTGCCACCGCACCGGCAACAGCCCCCTTAATAGAGGAAAAACCTTTTGCAACATTTTGTGTTACGGTGTTCGCGGTTTTCGAAATTCCTGTAAGGGACTTCGAAACGTTGGATACTGCACTTCCTAGGCTAGGATCAAGTTGACCTGCAATTTTCATGAGTATTTCATACGAATTTTGTGCGATTTCATTCACCCCCATTATGACTTAATACCCGAAGGCCCCTGTTTAGGAGCCTTACTGTTTAACCAAGAATGCCGATAAGTAGTTAATATTTTTCCCATCTAAAAATGCTTGAAAAAAATCAAATTCTTTACCTGGTACAATGGGGTTCCTTTCGATGTACGGTAATAGGGACAGTATTTTATCCCTATTTAGAGCCGACTGAGTGCGCGACACCTCTCCCCATTCATTAATCCCATCTAGTTTTTGCTGGAGAACATCTTTTTCCCGATTGATTTCGGAAAGCCTTTGCTGAAGAACTGCACATCTTTTTGTGATCTTATCGGCTTCATCAGTTTTAGATCGAAGGTCCTTAATTCGTTTTTCCTCAAACTTGCCAGCTACCTTGAAAATTCCGGGTAGTTTATCCCTAAGTACCCCTTTCACATCACTGTGAATGCCCTGGTCAATCTCCTTGAGAAGTACATCCACCGATTGGGATATCGTTGATTCTTGATTGAATAATTTCACCTTAAATACTCCCTTTTCTAGCTTGAGCGATAAAGTCCGGACTTCCGTATGGGCTGAAGGTAGTGGTTTTACCTTGTACTCTATTGACTGGTTGTCGGATTGGCTCAGGCTGTACAGAAAAAGTTTGTTGAGGTAGAATCCATGGTTTCTCCTGCTTTATGCCGACGACAAAACGTTGTTCTAATTCTTCACGACTGGAGCCACCGGCAAAAGCCCGTAAGTATGCTAATTCATCCCCAAATGAAATTGGCCGGTTTTCGACGTACTTGAAGAGCGAGGTTATAGTTTGCTCTTCAACATTATCCCTCGCATGAACATAACGAGATTCTAGGGATAGCTTATCCCGCCTTTCTCTTAGCTCAAGAATTTGCTTATCAATTTGTTCAACCTCTTCAAGCCTGGCTTTTACCTCTGCCCAACGTTGCTCTTTTGCGCTTTGAGCTATCTCGAAAATATTAGCTACACCTGTTCGGAGAAAACTTTTGTCACCCAGGGTTTCACGATAGGCCGCGATCCGTCCGAGTAAGTCCGTGTGATTCTCCCGCGCCAGGGATATTTTTTGAGCTAGTTCTGAATGAGCTTTAGTGTCGTCTGCTAATTCAAGATCGATTTGCCTGCGTGTCATTGAGATTATTTCTGCGTGTTTAGCCGTTGCCTGATCTTCTGATAGCCGAATTTTTGCTAAAATAATGGAATCCTTTAGCGCGACCTCTTCAATAAGGGCATTTACTTCTGCTTGTACTGACATTTGATTGTTTACCTCCCTGATATTTTTTTATTTGCATATTCTGCGATTTTAGCGCCCATAGCTTCCCTTGATGTTCCTGCGGAAGTGTCCTGATACTGAGTAGTACCTTGTCCTAGTTTCTTATTAGCATAAGCCGCAATGCGCTCGCCAAAGGCTGTTCTTTGTGCGTCAGTCTGCCCCTGGAATGCCATGACAGAGGGGAGTTTCTTGAATCTAGACAAATCGTGCTCAACCTTATTCACGAATAGAACGTTTCCCTTCATAGACGCTTTAAGTTGGCCAATTATCGTATCGCAGAAGCCATTTGCCAACGCTTCATCTGCCGTCATCCAAGTCTCTTCACTCATCATATCAATCAGTTTTGACTTACTTATCCCAGTTCTTCCAACGTAGATACTGACAATATTGTCCTTAATGACTTTGAGCGCATTAGCGTGTTTTATCAATTCTTCAGCTTTGTACAGACCTTGTAACCCTGCAAGAGGATCATGGATCATAACCGAGGCTCCGTTAGGCATTTGAATTTCATCAGCCGCCATAAGGGGAAATGTAGCTGCAGACGCGGCAATGCCGTCTATAATCGCAATCACCTTAGCTGAATGAGTTTTCAATTGCGTATAGATGGCAACAGCGGCAAAGATATCGCCGCCAGGACTGTTAATGCGGCAGGTTATCTGACTAACATTGCCTAAGGCTTGCAGGTCCGAAACGAATTCATCAGCATAAACGCCGCCTTCATCATCAAGCCAAGAACGTTCGGATTTAATTTCGCCGTAGAGCAATAATTCAACGGCTCCTGGTGCTACATTTTTAAATTGCCAGAACTTTTTCAAATGTCTTACCTCCTATCTTTTAAAATGGTTTGGTATTTTTCTTTGTCATTTTTGTAGTCGCCAAGCGTGATATTTTCCATATTTTTCACCTCCTCTCATTGAAAGTAGGAAATCACCATCACCCCCCTATCCAAATAATTTCTTTGAAATGCTTAAACATAGATACTTACATTGGTTACGTTGGCGACCTATGTAACCAATGTAAGTACGCACCCTTTACGTTTGCGGGCATTTGTTTCTTATTTCTGCTTGCTGCACCCTGGTGATCGTCTTTCCACGCTGGAGTGCTTCAGCCCATATCTCAGGCTTTAATGCCAACATCGTATTTAGTTCTTGCTCAGTAATAAAAAGTCGCTGCTTTGTTGCTTTAATCTCGATGTATCTCATATCAGCCCTCCTTCCATTTTTCCGGTAACACATCCAGGCTTACTTCAGTTCCCAGTAATGGTATAATGTCAAAACCATTCATTCGCTCTTCTTCAGTACAGTTCTCTAAACCGATATTGGAAATTAGTTCATTTAGGCTAGTCAGTATTCCTTGGAACCCTGGTAGCCATTTCTCATACTCTGCATCCGTGCGTGATGGATCATCAAGGCATATTTCACCGGCTCTTTCACGTTTAAGAAGTCCGTTGTATTTTAGCTTCAAATTAATATCTTCCATACTTTCCCTAATAGGTTTTAACTCCTGGAACTTAGATAGCCACTTACCCATAGAACCCTCCATTTTTTTACCTCAAACGTACTTAGTGCGTACTTACATTGGTTACGTTGGTATTGTTAACTGCCTGATTTTCCAGCTCTTAGTGGGCAACGTAACCAATGTAAGTATCTATGTTTAAGCATTTAAGGAAAATATTTTTGGATTCACTCTATAAACTTTCTTTGCTTGCCGCCCTGGGATCTCGACTTGATCTGGTTTTATCCAATTAGCTTCCACCAGTTCCCGACACGCTGCATCGACCTTCTCTTTAGTGTCCAATAAGGTCCACCCCTTCGGATAGACATCCCGGATAGTAAATCCATCTGAAACCTTCTGGTCCTTTATCTTTTTTGCCAAGTTGACAGTTGCCTTTATACTTGTGTCTCCTGCGATGGCGTAGATCCTGCGTGCGTGTAGCTCAAGGAACTCACACCATGCCGCAGCCATCAGCGCCGCTTGCTCCGTTATCGATCCCCCCGGCTTACCTTCAGCGATATCAAGCATGTGAAAAATGAGTGAAAGAGAAGGCATCAAGCTACGATATTTCGCCAGGTGCTCGACCATTAGCGGCATTTCCTCTGTACGCAGTTTGGCTTCCAGTTCGGTCAGCCAGTCGTTAAAAATAGCTTGTCCCTCGGGAGAAAAACGGAAGAAGGGAATTTTATCATCTTCCATTAAGTCAGCGCCGACCTCTTGAAAATCTATAGCGGTCAGGGCCTTGAGTGCTGCCCAGGCTTTTTCCTTAGCGTACTTGTCCGGCCATTCATCCATTAATTCCCATTTTTTGGGTTCATCAGGAAATACTAGCAACTGGAACCTCTGAAGCAATCCATCATTAGCAAAGTCGCTGTTCGCTTGCTGAAGATACCCGGTAAGTTTTGCAGGTTGAATACCTCCCAGGAGGGAAACACAACAGCTTTTTACATCAAGGGTTCCTCTGCCAATCCTATCAGTTGTGAAATTCCCACTACCATTCCAGGCCTCTAAGTAAAAGGCTCGATCCTGCGCTCTGTCCTCCCGATCCCACGAGCAAAGCAAGCCTATTAACTCATCACGGAAAACAAGAATTCCGCGTGGGTTTTCGTTGAGAAGTTCACCTAGTTTTTCAATAGTTGAATCATTTGTTCGATAGCGTTTCCGTATGGGTGTATCCGGTGCTTCTAGTTCAACGAGTTCCCCTTTAAGAATATCCATACTTTTGTTGGTAGCATTTTTCTTACCTTTAGCAACTGCTTGCATATCGCTTTTTAAAGCTTCTCGCTGAGCTTTGTGTATCTCAATGTCTGCTTCAAAATATTTAAGATTATCCTCGAATTGCTCTTTTGCCTCGACTTCCAATCGTCCCAAAGGTTTCATAACTTCAGCCAAGCTCGGAGTTTTTAGCATCGATGGCCTGGCGATAATCCCGCCCCAAAGATTAGGGATAACTGTCCAATCATCACGCTGTTTCGGCCTTATTCCGCATCCTGCGCCAATCAATGCACTGCTTACGACGATTGCGGCAACAGCTACAAAATCCAAGGGGCATTGCATCCGCTTTGAAATATCAGTGAGCCAAGGTCTGAAGGCCTCTGGAATCAGTGCTGGTAGAATTGGCTGCACCGGCCTAAGGGTTTCCTCTCTTATGGTGTCTGGCTCAGGCCATTCAGGACTTTTCCGATTGTCGCTGAACTCTTCCCCAGGCTCATATTTTGCCGCTGATGATACGATTTTCTCTAGTTCCTTATGTTCTAAAGGAGGATTGCATCTTTTTTCATTTGCCACCTCAATCATTGCCATGATCTCATCCTCAGTAAAACCCTTTGCCCTGAAAGAGCTTGCCATTTTAAAGAGCGTATCATTTCGTTCCCCATCGTGTATCACCGCAGGAACTTCAAAACTTTTACCCTGCTTGTCTCCATGCTTGGTAGCAGTCATTAGGTTCAATAGCCATTCCGGGCATTCTGCCAACTCTGTTTCATCAGGGTTGAACATTGCGTCCCACCCGTACCGTTTACCTGAGGCATGAATGCTAGGAGCTGCTACAAACATTCCCCCACTGGATCGAGTGTCTAGACCCTTATGGAAACGTGCTTTATTAGGTACCATTTTCCCTTTAGGATATTTAAATAAGACATGTCTTCCACCGCTCCCGGTAATAGCCTCTACAGTATCAGGTAGTTTTCCGTGTATGATCTCTAGCTTGGCTATCTCATCAGGTCCATCATCCTTAAGGTCAATATCAAGGATTAAGAGCCCTGATTTTTCTCCAGCTAAAACTCCAATGTTAGCCCGTGGCCATGTAGCCCACCATTTTCTAATTTGGTCTTGATCAGTAGTCCCTAAGTTTGTCCAATTTTTAATCAATGGGTGTTTACCTGGACCATCACACTGTTTACTACATGAACACTTACCATCAGGTAGCGGCCAATGGAGAGGAATAACAGGCCATCCGCGACCCGCGTATTCTAGAGCAGTGTTTAGTAATATGCTTTTAGAAACGAGTTTTGGTTCGGAGATGTCTCGACCTTCCTCATGTGATATACTAAGATTAGGAATTTTCTTCACCACCTGGACCCAGCCAATGACGGTTGGGTTTTTCTTTTTGCCCATAAAAAAAACCACCTACGATTGAGGCGGTTTCAATTACGTTTTCAAATTTAGCTCGCGTGTTAAATGATCGATTCCACGCTGAAAACGTGCTCGTTCGACCTCTGGGTTTCCCCTCGGTCTAAACGGATTATAGTTAGCTACAATTGAGCCATAAGACGAATCCCTAGCTTCAATCAGTCTTTGAAGCGCGGCTTCTTTGCGTCCTCTGGACCGAGTGGCTTTCTTACGTGCTCTTGTTTCTGGTAACATCTTGAGCCCTCCCTAAGAAAATCATATTCCCGCTTTCCCTTGTCATCTTAGTACAGGCGGGTATTCATTTTTACTGAAGTTCGCTATCTTCAGAATCGTATAATGGAATTTTATTATTTCGTGATCTGCACGGATTGCCGCTCTTGATTCTCAATCCAGAGATCGAGGCTGTCCTTCGTGAAAAATACTCGGCGGCCGATCCTGTAGTGGGGAATCTGCTTTAACCTGACCATTTTTAGGATCTGGTCGTATCCACACCCGATATGTGTAGCGGCTTCTTTTGGTAACAGTCTAGTTTTAGTTTCTTGCATGTTCTCATCCCCTCAGAAAATAATTGCTCATTCCGAACAGATTGATTTGATTGGTAGATCATTCGCATCTGGGTTAAGAATTAGCCTTTTTTTCCTCCAGAATACTCCGGAAACAATAAATCTTCATTGACATCAAGTGCCGCAGCTAGTCGTTTTCTCCAAGCTGGAAAAGCAGGTCGTTTGCCTGCAAGCATTTGGTAAAAGTCTGAGGATGCAATATCGGCCCGTCGAGAAATCTTTGCTTTAGAGACGTTACGTTCAACGAGTATTTTATTTAAAGTTTCATACATAAAATATTCACCTCCTCTATCTACTCTTGACGCTTGTCTATATGTATAGTTTAATGGGAAGTGTAACAATTTCAAATTTTTTTACACTTGTGACATGCTAGGAAAAGCCTTGTGGTCATGGGTTCTTATTCTTCTAATATTTTCATAAAAGTTACTTTTAAGTTGTAACATTGAGGGGGAATAATTACGGGAATTGAATTGAGTTTTTGGCTCGGAAAAATCGCTTTTCGTAAAAAGGATAAAAAGTTAGTCGAAAGCTTCTTGGCCGATACTAACACCCACTCTCTGGAAATATCCAAAGATATCTATCATAATGTCCTGGAAAAACGGCCTGAGCTACTTATTGATTACAGAGAATTCAAAAAATCCGGACTCTACCCATTACACGAATCAGAAGAAAGGCCGACCTCGGCCGTAATAACTTATCCAAACCCCGATGTTCCAAAGACAAAGATTTCTTCAACAATTACTGAAAACGGAATCCTCACCATCAGTTTTATAAACGCATATAGCAGGGGAACATTCCCTGAATGGCTTAAGACTTACGGCTTATCATCATTAGTGATAAATGATCAAATTATTAGAAATCACTATGATTATTTCGTTAACTTGCTCGAAGTATATTCTACAAGCAGTAGCGCAGAAAACTCTACCCTTATAATTGGACTACAAAAAAGCGGATATTTCTTGAATAATAATGTATCCTCTTACACCAGCAAGCTTAGATACTGCCCTGTTATCACGCCTAAGCTTAATGGTGTAGCGATTGACGAATGGGAAAGTCACGACATTTTTGCTCTAATGTTTATTGAGGTGGTAGAATGCGTGAAAAACCGACTGATACCTAAGAAATGTTCCCAGTGCGGGGAATTCATGTTTATTCGCCGATCAGACAAGAATGTTTGTCCTAATTGCCCGCCCCCGTCTCAAACTAGATCAGCAACAACTCTTAGAGTTTTTGAAAATAGACTTTTTAAAAAATGCTGCACCGGTAAACGGGTTAATTGGGTGAGATACCAGGGAGACCTTATGGCTCATCTCAAGGCAATAGGGCATGATGAACCTGAAACATATATTTCAGATAAAGAAAAGTACCATAGGTCGAAAGATCCATGGTTAACTTAAACCTAAGTTATTTTAGACAGATTCTTGGACAGATTTCGGACAAAAAGCATAAAAAAACAGCCGTTTCAAACAAAACGACTTTTAAGTAAATCCGCTCATAGCAAGGCTTGTCCAACTCTATACAACTAAATAAAAGTGCTGGAATGAGATTCAAGTCCTCTCGACCGCACCATTTACAAACATAAGGCCTCCGGGCCTTTTTTCTTTTTGTCTGTTGACTCTGAAATACATGAAATAGTCAACAAAAAGTCAACTCGGGTTCGACGGTCCGTAGGCACGAGAAGTGCCTCGAAACCTTGTAGCGCAAGGAGTAGGGGCACTTCTCAATAAATCGCCGTGTGTCTACGTTTTTAATGTGTACCCCATGTCAAAGACAATTTGGGGTTTTGGAAATAGGTATTTATGCTATACTAACCGTGCTTTACCACAAGAGAGGCGGTGCGTATCAGCACCGCAGGCAAGTACTGCCTCCCTGGAAACCAAAGCGAAAAACCTCGGGGTGTGGGGCAGAGCCCCACCTTAAGTCAAAAACCACTATTGTCCGAGGTTAAGGGTTTCAAAAATCCACCTGTCCAAAATGAAGGGTTTTGAAAACCCCTGCTATCCGTTTTCTAGGGTACATTTTAATCTGCGATTTTGTATTCTGAGAAGTGCTGTAAAGACCGCTTGTAGAGAGGGTTTTGAGGCATATTGAGATTTTGATGCTAGTAGAGGCGTTATTCAAATGAGAACAACGCTCTCCCACGTTAAAAACTTGAGAGGGCGTCGTTAATATTTCAAAACAATGAATCCCGGTATTAGTACCAATTGCACTATGTACTAAATGGGTCTTGCAACTAGCGGTCTTATTGCCATCTTGTGTAGTTGCCGTAATGGTCTCTGTTCCAGTATTTACCACGATCGCTACTCCTTTAGTAGTTACAGTAGCTTTGCCGGCTGTAAGGGATAATGTATTGGATTAAAGCTTATTACTTAGGTACATTTTGACTACCCCAGTTCAAGAGAACAGATCCTACCTTCCATACTTGGGATGAATCAAAGGAGATTCCCAATCGTTGTTGGCTGATCACTGTTCCAGGGTCTGTTGAATAGCTGTTAATCGCAACAGTCGATGCAGTGTTAGCAACATAGGTTACGTTTCCATCTGCCAAAGTAACGGATACAGTGCCATCGACGCCTGGTGTCAAGGCAACGACTGGGGAAGTGTTGTTATTTAAATCAGAAGCGGTTAATCCCGTGACTGACACACTGGAGTAGGCAGGAGCACTAGCTCCCGTCCCAAGATTGAAGAGTGGAACAGGTGTATTGACCGTCAGCATTGATGGTAAAGAGGTTGTTCCCATATTAACACTTCCAGTAATGGTTTTGCCGTTAACCTGAGTAATCCATAAGCCCGGAATCCCTGTTTCAAGGTATAAGGTTTGATTAGCTATCGTATTGCCATACGCATCCTGACAATTCAAGGTAATATTTTGTGAGTTACCCAGGGCTTCGCTAACGCTCGACGGACTTATTTTTACAGCTATAAGACTAGTGCCAGCTGCATTAAAGTTTGTGGTGACTGTTGCAGTTTTGCCGTTAAGCGAGTTGCTTATAGTGATTACCGGAGCTTCTGAATACTTATCACTGGCATACACTTGAGCAACCTCGACAGGTGCGAATACACCAGCAGCCAATGTGGAGACACTGGTTGAATAAGGAGCAAACCCATTATTGTTCGCTAAGTAACTGGCTACCATGGGCTGCAATTGACCTTTAGCATTTACATTAAAGCCGAGAAATTCTTCAAAGTTACCCGGCAGACTAGTTGAAGGTAAGGTCCACTCGGCGACTTGTGCATCTTGTGATCCAGCAGAGCCGATGCAAGGTATACTAACTCCGATAAAGTTAGTCATAATCGATAGATTTTCTTCAATTAGGGTTGTCGAACCACTTGTCGAACCAGGTAAATAGCCAACTACTTTATAACCTGACTGAGCTTTCCAGAGTTGAACAGTGTTAACACTAACCTCGCCAGACCTGTTCACGTCGACAGTTACGTTATTAGGCATTGAAGCGAGAGTGAAGCCATCTACATTTGTAATTACCTCGTTTTTATCTGAAGTAATGTTCATGGTCAATCCTTGACTAGGAACAGTGCTCAGAGCTGGGTAAGAGTTGAATGGAGCTACTACGAACGTAGCATTTTTTGCGGAATCATACGCATTGGCTGCAGGTATAGCAACACCAGCAACGGTGACGGTATTTCCAGGAGCCTCATTACCATCTAACAACGGAATATTTTGGCTGAATCCACTCAAATTGGCGGCTACGCCAAGACTCCCACTTGCATTTGTTTCCATTGTTACTGTAACTGTGCTAGTAGCAACTTTAGAACCATCTTCTGTCGTTGCTGAAATAATTGCGGTTCCTACACCTACTGGAGTCACTACTCCGTTTACGACCGTTGCTACAGCTGCATTACTTGTTGTCCAAGTTACTGCTTGGTTTGTAGCATTGGCAGGAAATACGGTAGCAACTAGTGGGCCAGCAGCACCACCGGCTGTTAGGGATAAGGTAGGACTATTAAGGCTTACTCCTGTTACAGCAGTCACCACTGGAGGCACACTATCACTTATAGGCCCATATAGACTCGCTACTATTCGTTGAATATCGCTATCAGGAACCACAGTGTTGCCGCCAAGAGCAGTTACTACTGATGTTGAACCCAGCTTACTAGCAAAATAAGCAGAAATAATTGAACCATCTCCATTGGAGTCATTAAGAACGATGGGCGAATTTGTCTTAGCTGCAAGAGATGAGGCAACGAGAGAGTCAACCAAGTGAGTCTCTGTGCCGTTTGCAACATAGACGTTGTCATATTTATAGGTTAAGGCTTTGAGGACGGCTAGATTCGTAGCGAAACGATCTGCACCAAAGAGACGAGTAGCATCAGGGATGTCTTTTACGAGAGTAGGTCCTCCGATGATATACGTAGTTGCACCTTTGTAAGCAGTCTCCGAAACTGGTAGGGTTCCATCAGGATTAGCCACTAAGATTGAGTAGTTGTTAGTAGCTGCGTAAGAAGCTATTGATAATGCATCAGCTAAAGCCCCATAACCCACTACGAAAGAACCTGTTGGATTATTTAGTTTAGCAGAAATTTCAGTTGCTGTTGCAATTCTATCTGCACCCTCTAGTACTGTAGTCTTTACACCGTTTATCCCGTTAACTTGATCAATAACTAATTGACTAATAGATCCAACCACATAGACATTCTTTACACCAAGTTTGATTAATTCAGCTTGAGTATCAGTCGTCAAGGTATTGTTGTCTGTTAACAATATCGGAGCTGTTTTACCTGCTAATGGTGCAGCTAATAATATATCTAGCAAATCTGCATCGTCAGATGAAGCCAAGATAGCCGTTTCTGCAGTCATCCAGCCAGCATCTGCGACTGCCACAGCGGTTCCAATTCTGTCTGGACCGGAAAGTCGAGCAGTCGTTACCCCAGTGTCTGCAAAGGCATTAAACGGGGCCATTGTAAGAATCATACCTGTAATAACTAGGGAAGCTAATGCTTTTTTTACTATTTTCATGTACAGAATCTCTCCTATCGTCTTTGACTAGCAAGGGTGATTTCTGTTCCCGCAGGGTGTAAAGGAGATCAGTTCAACCACTCCGTCCACACGGTCCCCATTTATTCCTATTTATGGTCTATTCTCCATGCCTATACCTGTATCCTTCCTGCCTAACTGGTTCAAAACAACTTCTTCGATATCCATGACAAATTATCTGGAGTTAGATGAGAACAACGCTCTCCCACGTTTTAAAAACTTGAGAGGGCTTTGTTTCTATCAGATGACCTGATACAACAGTTTGAAAATGCTTTTTATGCTGATAGAAAAATACCATTTCTACCACTTGATTATAAGAATGTTGACAATATACAGATAATAGTGATCTCTAATACTTCTTTGGGTAAACTTCTTACTCCTTCGTTATCATCGACAACCAAAATTAACTCACTAGCCATAAAAAACCAACGACCTTTCTTCCCTATTTCTTCCCTCTAGCCCAAAGGATTTTCTCCATGAAAGTGGAACAATTTGTCTCTTTCTCCCTGTTGATTGTTGATCCAGGAATCCTTTAAGGTGCTCTGTATACATTGCTGTATCGGTGTAACCTCTTTGAGTGTTTCAAAAGACTATGGTTCATTGGCATAAAAAGAACCTCCCATATTCACTATGTGGAGGCTTCTTATAGCTTTTCAAAATGTACCCTCTTCGAAAGCCAATCACTTACTAAGTAAATTACAATCACGATAGGAAATGAATAGATGTATCTCCAATGTTTGGGGTTATAAGTGCCTAACCAGACAAAAAACGGTTCTGCCATAAAAGAACTGAACACCGAAAAACCAATGGCTTTTATGATCGGGCTAAATGTGGGCTTAAACTGTAAGAGGAACATTATAGAGACAGGTAACAGTGTAAAATCCCATGGGATAGATGAAGGAGAAAATGGAACAACATTAAAATAATAAGACCATAAGCCGAATAAGATACCCATGAGGTCGAGCCATGAAGCAATAAGCATGACAAAAAGACCTACGAGCAATAGTCTGTGTGTACTCTCTTTCTTTTTGAATATCATCCATACAACCCATGGAATAGTTGCCAAACATACACCCAACCACCATTGCCAAGTAAGGAATGAGTATTTAACCCAGACTTTAATCATTTCAATATTTGCTTGTGAAATTGAGTTATAACAGCTTCTGTCCTTGTAAAATGTTCATTCATAAAACAAACCTCTTCATTTAAAATTAATAGGAAATATTATCAGCATTAGAATTACTGCCATTATAAAAGCTCCATATGCTATTTAGAGGCTTTTTATGGTGCGAAACCAACATAGGAAACATCATAAAATTCCAAGCCAATGAACACCAAATATTCCATCTATAGTTGTAAACAACAATTCCACGTATATTATAACCCACTTCAAAAATAAAATAGATGATTGTGAATTCAATAATCCTAAACAATTGCCCCTTAAGTGTATCTGGATAATCTGTTAGAAATATCAAACAGGTCAGTGGGAGTATTATGAAGGTCAGCATTGTTGGTGCATCAATTTCTGGAACAGCCTTTCCTGTACTGTAGGCAACGAGAGTGCAAGTGAATATTATTACCAATATCTTACTACCGCGATTAAGTACCTCCTGCTGAATGGCTGTTTAATTCGTTATGCTATTTACATAATTCAGGTCAAATGCCTTTCCATCGGCAACGATCACTAATCCATTAGGCATTGCTGCAAATGCTAGGTCTGCAACGAGTGGAACTTCCCTAGCCGTAATTCCAGTTACCACTCCCCCCATCAGTTACGAATGTTATTTTGAACAATGCTGCTCCAAAGATCGTTTTTAGTAATTTCATTCGTAATTCCTCCTGTTCTTTGAAATATGTCCATAGATTATCATTACATTTGAGTTCAACATCAATCCAATTGTTTGGCTATTTGTATGATGACAGGAAAAACGGTTATAAATTGCTTATTACTGATGAAGCTACTTTTAAAACAGAAAATATAATGTTCATCCCTACAAAAAAGAAGGCCCCTATTGCCAGCCGCCCCTTGCTAAGAAACACCCCCCATGCCATATTTATTGCAGCCAGGAGAGGGTTACGACGCTCGGCGCTGGCCGTAAGGAACATTTATCCTCTGCGGAGGAAAATGTCCCTTCGGTCCTCTAGCTTATCACAGGAGCTATTGTCCATAGAATACCAGCGAGCATATCCTCGCCTTCGGCTGCGGTATCCCTCGTGGCACCTGGACAACTAACTCGAAAATTTGATCAAACAACCTAGCTAACCAAACTGTCAGTTCAATTTCCTACGCGAACTGAGCCACCTTAAGCCAACAACAATTACCAAAATAGCTATTGTTACCAATTTCGACATCCCAAGATAGGTCCCTGTCGGTAAAGTAAGAGCCATGAAGATATGGGCTAGAGAGTCAATCAATAGCAATAAACCAACCACCAGCGACATTATAGCTAATTGATTGTGGAATCTGGGATTATCTAATTGTTCAAGATTGCCTTGCTTAAAATATTTGAGTACCGATAAGAGCAAGGGTTTCTTGATTATTACAGAGATAAGAAAGATTACTCCCAGCGTACCGGTCAATATTGGGTGGTAAAGCTTAAGCGGTAAAGAACTTCCACCTGAAAACGAGGAAGTAACCAGCGCAATAACAAAACCGAAGATACCGAATACACCTATCCAGTCTATTCGATGGCGTAGCACAAACATAAATATTGTTCGTAGAACTGGTATGGCAATGACAATAGCGAATGTAACGGTATCGTTTGTTATAAAGTAGCGTAACACTGTGTATAAGATGATCGGAACGAGCCAGTTTATTACCAAACTTATGCCTAAGCCGTTTTTGAGTTTATGAATCCGTTGATTCATGTCTTTCATTTGAGACATTGCTATCACTCTTTTCTGTATGGTTTAAGCATACGCAAGATAATCTCATTATTTGGAAAATGCTTTTCAAATTGTAGAGGTTGGCGCAAAGCCAATCTGGCTAAACCTTCAAGGCTTGCGGTTATTGCCATCATAAGTTGATCAGGATCATCATCGGCAACCTCGCCTGTTGATTGACAATCCACGATAAGTTGTCTAAGTACCTTCTGGTAGTTTTGAACCTGTTTCCGGATAAGTTCTTTTTGCTCATCCGGTGTTGTGTCAGATTCAAAAGCCTTGCTAATGAGCTGAGAATACTCAATGCGTTCACGCCTGGACTCCAACATTTTTGTGATTAAGAAGTCAAGACGCTCTTTCGGTGTACCTGGCATTTCCATTACGTTTTGCATAGTTGCAAAACTAGTTTCGACAGCTTGCTTTAACAACGTCTTAAAAATTTCTTCCTTACTGTTAAAGTATCGATAGGCTAGCCCCTGACTAACACCGGCAGCTAAAGCAATGTCCGACATTGTAGCTGTCTCACCCTTAAGAGCAAAAACCTTCCTTGCACCATCAAGAATTTTTGTACATTGTGTTTCGCGAATTAGTTGATTTACTTGTCCTGTTCGAGGCATGTTATCACCTTTCTCTTTGAAATGAACAATTCATTCATAATTAGAGCATAGTATATCATTCTTTATATGTAAGTCAAGAAATAAGAAAGCTTATCATTTTTTACAATCATACGTACAAACATTTCTACCACTTCTCTTGGACACTATTTTTCTTTACAAGGTGCCACTGAGAATGGCTCTATGAGATTTCGTGAGGCTAAAGATAAAGACTCATTTATAATCAGTCGTGAAGGGAAAATTTGTTCGGACAAAACCGTAGAGTGGTGCGAATTAATGTTAGACAAGTTCGAGAACTATCTCAGAGAGAACGATATCATGTTTGATAAAGTTCGGGTTGATACGCTAAGGCTATATTTACGGTATCTCGGCAAAGAAAAGAAATACTCAGATAAATACCTCCTTGATCACTTTAGAGTTTATCCGTTTTAAAGCAAGCAACTACTTTTCGTTAATGCTATTTTACCCTCTACGAAAGCGCATTTGACTTCAGCTATACCTCTCTTTTCGCTTACCAGCAAAATATCTGCGTTTTTACCACATTCTATTAGTGCATCGGAGCCGGTTGTCTCAGCGCTTTTTTTCTTCTTTGTTTCGAATATGGGGAATGATCCCGTTGTGAGCATCCTGTGCCGACCATATATAGCTTTACAGTAGAACAATGTTATGTTATATTAGTGTCATCGAAACATAACATTGTTCTACTGTTTTTATGAAGGTGGTATGACTATGGAAGAACACGATCTCTTATCGAAGAAAGAACTTTTAGCCTTAACAGGAATCTCTTATGGACAATTATACCGCTGGAAACGGCAAAACCTGATTCCTGAATCCTGGTTTGTTAAGCAATCTTCCTTTACAGGACAGGAAACCTTCTTTCCTAAGGACAAAGTTCTTAAAAGGGTTGCGGCAATTCTCAAGCTCAAGGATCAACATTCTCTCGACAAATTGGCGGAAATGTTTTCTCCTGTAATCACGAACAAAGTTTTTCGGGAATCCTCCATACGACAACTAGAAGTTTTTGAACAAAGTTTACTTAACAGATTTACTCAAATTCTGAACAAAGATAAATTTTCTTTTATCGAGCTACTGTTTGTCTATACCTTGAGTGAAATCAACCGCCGTTTAAATTTAGGGGAGACATGGCTGTTTGGTATGGCAATCACCATTAAAAATTGGCTGCCTCAAATAAAAACCACAGATTATCGGTTGTTGATCTGCCGGACCGAGAAAAATATATTCAGCCTGCTTTTACAGGAAGATTCGCCAGTCTTTCTGGATCATGACTCGGAGGTGCTGGCCAACCTGAAACTTAATGAATTAGCCAATGAACTGCATGGTAAATTAACCGGTTTGGAGGAATTGGAATGAATAATCATGATCTGACGATTAGAGGCGAAGGTTCTCTTAGTGGCGGAAGTTATGGGCAGGTAAAAATTATGGGCAATGCCTGCGCGCGCGAAGATATGGAAGCCGAGAAAATAACGGTACTTGGCTCGGCCGAATTCCGCGGCCTTAAAGTCGGAGAGATGAAAGTAAAGGGCAGCGCCCGTCTTACCGGCATGCTGATGGTGAATAGTTTGGAGATTGCCGGTTCGATGGATACCTCCGCAATCATCAAAGCGCAGGATATTAAAATTTTCGGCTCGCTTACAGCCAAAGAGGAAGTCAGCACGGAAAGGTTTCTGGCGAAGGGGATCTTAGAATTAACCTCCTTAAATGCCAATGATGTAACTATTGAGTTGGCAGAAACCTGTCATGTTGGGGAAATTGGTGCGGAAAATGTAAAAGTTAAACCGCTGAGCATGTTCCGGTTAGGGTTTTTTGGTTTTAACCACAATAAAAACCTCCGGGCCGACACAATCGAAGCGGATTATATCGAACTCAGCAATACTGCTGCGCGAATCGTTAAGGGCAATCAGGTGATCATCGGCCCTGATTGTGAAATCGGAACAGTAGAGTATAAAGATTCCTTAGAAATTGACCGAAACTCAACCGTTAAGAACAAAATAAAAGTTGGTTAGGAGTGCAAAGATTATGGAAGGATCGCAAAATATCAATATTTCCGGAACAGGTAAAATCAATGGAGGCAAGTTTGGGGAAGTGAGCATTTCCGGTTTAGGACAGATTCTTGGCGACGTAGAAGCTGACCGGGTTGAAGTGTCCGGCATGGGAACCTTTAAGGGCCGGACCAAAATGCAGTACTTTATAATTAATGGCAAAGGAACGGTAGAAGGTGAACTGGAAGGTTCAGAACTGAAAATTACCGGTAATTTTAAAGTCAACGGCATCACAAAAGTGAAAGATATCCGCAATCAGGGACGAGCCCGTTTTGATGCCGATGTTAAGGCAGAAAAAGTAGTTTGTTCCGGCTATTTGGGAGTAGGTCAGAATCTGGAAACTGAAAATTTTGACTGCAACGGCTCGTTTGCCATCGATGGTCTGCTCAATGCGAACAAGGTCAAAGTGGAAATCAACGGTTTTTGCTATGCCCGGGAAATCGGCTGCGAAGAAATTTTTGTCAGGTGTACCCCACTAAATCCCTGGAGCTTTTTGCATAAAATTATCACTCCCTTCCTCGGGGCGAAACGCGAACTGGATAAACTCACCACCGAAGTGCTCGAAGGGACTGTCATCAATATCAGCAGCACAAATGCCAAAATCATCCGGGGTAACGATGTCAGGATTGGTCCCGGATGTAATATTGGGGAGGTCGAATATTCTGGCAGTTTGGTGGTGGATGCCCAGGCAGTTGTCGGTAAACAGACCAAGATCATTTAGACACCAGGGATTAGTGGGGCTAAAAATAAGGGCATATACCGAAAATGATATTAAAGGTTTCGTGTCTAAGACCAGTTTTGAGAAATGCAAGATCCTGGAATCATCCATGGACATCGGGATGGAAATCTGGCTGGAGAAATAAATCATTATTTATTGTCTTTAGGCGTTGAGGAGATTGCCCTGTCGAGTTGGTAAACATCGGCAGCAATGTCGGCCAAGGTAATAGTCGCGAGGCGTCGATCCAGAACATGATTCGCCTCTGCGGCGGCGTCATCTAGAGCATGGTAAATCACCTTTTCGATGAGGCAGCCGGGGCTTTCATCGTGCGTCGAGGGGAAGGTGACCACCCGTGCGTCGAGAGCGCGTTGAGCCTCCTCTAAGGTAATTTCGGAAAGGGGCCGGATAGTCGCCAACCGCCGCCATGCCCCTTCAAAGACGAGACGATTTGTGCATAGAACCTCAATTTCTAGACAGCCTCTCCAGGTCAAATGAGCATCAATCATGACGGCTCATTTGACCCGGAGAGACGCTCCCAATTTATGTGAGCAATCCTATCTTTCTCATCTGGACTGAGTGCTGCTTCATCCAAGAAACGCCGGGGACCACCACCAGGACGATACTGATAGGGATAGTCGGTTGAGAACAGAATACGGTCAACACCAACGATTTCAATAGAACGTTGAAGATAGGACTGGCTAAACATACCACTCGATGTCACGTAAAGATTCTGACGCATGTAATCAACAATGGGCCGTTGCAGTTTTGCCACCCTATCCAGAGTATTCAGGCGTTCGGTGTAGAATAGTATGACTTCACCCCAGTGACCGAGAATGACCTGTAGGTCCGGGAATCGGTCAAATACACCAGCCAGAACCAACCGTAGAAATTGAATCCCGCTCTCGTAGTGCCATCCGAGACCAAAGGTGGCGAAAGCAATGTCCACTTGACTGCTAAAACCAGAATAGTAAGCATCTTGTACAGCACGTTGCGGGATTTGAGGATGGATGAACAGCGGGACGCGCAAACTTTCTGCCGCTTCAAAAATCGGTAGAAAATCACTATGATCAAGGTTCTTTTCCCGCGTCCGGCCACAAAGCATAGCTCCTTTCAGCCCGAGATGGCGGACGCTTCGATCAAGTTCCCGGGCAGCCTCGCGGGGAGAAGAGGTAGGAAGCGTAGCAAACCCTTCAAAACGATCAAGTCGAAGTGCCACTGTCGCGGACACCAGGTCGTTGGTTCGCCTGGCTAAATCAACACTTTCGACACTATCAAGGTTGTGCAAGCCAGGTGAGGTGAGTGATAGAACCTGCACGTCGACTCCGCTCTCATCCATGAGCCGTATACGGCCATCACTTAGGTCATCCAACCGCTTCTCCACTTCTCCCATGTGCAGACCTTGACTACTATCCTGATCCGCGACAGTCAAAGTAGACCAGGCGTTTCTAACACTATTGGTAAGGAAATGTTCTTCAATTCCTACGATTTTCATTGATACCATCTCTCCTTTAATTTTACCGACTTTTGAAGCACCAACCAGAGATTATAAGTTTCATATTTTCCACTCGTTCTATTTGTTTAGGTCTATAAAATAACATCATGCTCCCGGCAAAAACCAAAAAGGCAGAAAATGCCCACAACTAGACCGTCTTCGAAACAAATTGTGTGGAATAAGCTCCAAGAGGAGACAATAAAGTAGCCACAATGGCAATTGGTATAGCGACTTTATTGGTAACCAACTTATGTTTAGCATTGGCAATCGTCGCAAATATCATGCTTATACCATTTAACAATAATGCTATTGCCATAGCCTCTTTCAATGGGACCCCCAACCAGTAAAAAACAGGGATTATGATAAAGGCTGCTCCCAGTCCCGCCATTGTTAACACTGTCGTAAAAAGGAACACTAGTAAGCCCGCCACAATCATGAGTTCTATAGACATAAAGTTCCCCCTCCTTTTTTATCTTAAAATGCAACTTCATTATTTAAAGCTAGCCTGCTCATAAATATACTGCTTCTCTCTTTCGTTCAATAGTTTTTCTGTGATATACGCAATCAGCATAATCCCAGGTATATCAATCACAAACCGAGTCACCATGAACTTCCACCCCATCGAAGAAGCCTCAAATAGAAGCATCGGTATTTTTGTTGTTGACCAGGCACCAATAAAAATTAAGACATTAGAAAACTTGCTTCCCTTCTGCAAGAGCACCCCTGCTATGGGAAAAGCGGCATATAACGGCCCGGCTGCGGCCGAGCCTAAGAAAAATGCGATTAAAACCCCAAGGATTCCGGATTTCTCGCCCATCAATTTGATCATTATTTCTCGTTGTACCCATACATCTAAGAGCCCCAATAGGATAAATATGGGTGGAATGACCGAAAGCATTTCCACAGCATTGCTCCAAGTAATGTCTATCGACTTTTGACCAACCGATGGATACAAATCATAAACTACGATATTAATAACGAGCAGTACTAAGAAATACTTGTATCGTTTAAGCAGCATTTTCATCTCAACGCCACCCCGATTGCTATTGCAACTATAAACGAAAATACGAACGCTAAGCTATTCCTGAGTATTGCAGCCTTTTTGCCGAAATACTTTATCTCCAGAGGGATTGTCACGATTCCAACCATCATTAACGTTGAGATAAATACAGCAATTTGCATAAAACCAGCACCGCTTTTCAACAAAGCCGAAGCTAACGGAAAGGCTACAAATCCAGGTATTAAAGTAATTGAACCGATCAGAGAAGCCATTAACATTCCCAGCCACCCTGATTTCTCTCCGATTAAGCTCGAAATCACTTCAGGACGCAAAATTGCTAGCATGATCCCTATAATGACCAAAATGGATAATAACTGGGGCAGTATATTTTCAAAGGAATTCCACGCCTTCTTCAAAGCTAGGAAAGTCTTTTTCTTATCCTTTATAAAGGAAAGGACAAGAAAGCTGAAAGCCACAATATACATCAGAAAAGTAAACATTTTCGAGCTCTCCCTTCTCAATTACGTCAAGTGCCCTTCAATCTTTAAAATATTCTCATTCTCCCTAACGTTGACGTACTTCCACATTCACTTCTCAAGGTAAGAAATGCATTATAATATACTAATAATAGTATACATTAATTTTTTAATTCTTCAACAGTTGTTTTAGTGAAAATACCAAATGGTATAGGTGCAACGAGCACTCTAAGTATTGTTCTCACTCAAAACTCCTTAAAAATATTCATGCGTACTCGTATACCTTATCATACTTATATAATATAATAATTTTATTATATTGGCCGCTCTGCGGAAAACTAAAGGAGGACGTATAGTTTGAAAACATGTGGTAACTGTGGTTTAGGTATAAGCGACAATAACGACCTTATAAGCTGTTTCAAGTACAAAACCCTGAGCAATTCACGAGAAGATAAAACTAGCTGCGCATATTTCATCAAACGAGTCGTAGAGGAGGACGGCGAACCCCTTCCTCCTGTGCAACACTTGTTTTTAGTTGAAGAACAATTTAAAGAGCGAAGAATGAAAATTAGTATAAACCATGGTCTGCGGATGTAGTTTTAATCGAGTCCATTTCTTACTACTCCCTGCTTTTCATATACTATTAACAGGGGTATCTGTACCTTTCAGTACAAATGCCCCTGTTGCTACTCTATCTTGCTAGAATCAGTCCTCTGTCTCTACCTACTGCATAAGTCGGACTTACACCTCGTTATTAGCTCAACTCCTCAGAGACCCTTCTTACCACCTTAAGAGCCATTTCAATCTCTTCGTCGCTCGTGAAATGAGAAGGATAAAACCGAACGCCCCCCTGTTCTAAGGTTCCTAACACACAACTCGGGTCGGATTATTCGTACCAAATAGAACACACAAGTCCTCCCTCGTCTGATAGATGAGTCAAGCCATCTGCATCGCGCACCATGTCCTCCCCGGCTGGCATTCCCTCCCTTGTACACAAGGGCCTCTTCAATGGCTGCCACAACTTGCTGTGGTTTCGGCCAAGTCATTGCAGCATTATCCAAATAAATTATGAAGCTAGCTCTTTCATCCGTTCAACGGGATCAGCCCATCGCTTTTTTGACTTCGTCATACACCATGGTTTTGTTAATACCGCCTGAAAAAAGAACGACGCCCTTTACGGCTACCAAAGGCAAAGCAACCCCGTTTTTGAACATCACGTGGGCTGCGTCATGACCACTCAAGTCATCGTCTAATACATCCAAAAATTGCATCTGCACCTCTGTACCCAAATCACTTTGCACTAAAAATCTTTCTAATTCTTCGTACATTTCCCCCATGGTTTTGTTAGAAGCTGAACCACCACAAGTTCCACCGCAACTACACTTACTTGGCGGTAACTCGTCCCGGATTCCAAAAACCGCTATCTCGATCATAACCGCTCCCCCTTCTTTAGTCCTTATAACTGTTCGTCAACCACTTGTCATAGAAGTAATTTAATTAATCATAATATTCTTATATATTGATTGCAATAGTATTCTATAAAAAAGAAGCTTCACACTGTTTAACGCTGGCGAAAGAAGTTGCAGACATTACTGCACTATATGTAGCTGATAGAAACATCATGAAAGAAAGCACTAATAAAAGCTTCACCTTAATTTCATTATCTCATCCCTTCTGCTCAAAGTAGCCCACCGTGGCAGTTAAGTATTACAAATACATGCCGCTATCTCAGATACAGCATCCACAAGTAACCGTGGCGTGCTTGTACTATATATCTATACTGCCAACATGATCAATCAGCTAAGCTAACAACTCCCTACCAAGGTTTTCCTAATACCTTTTCAACAAATACTCTTGCAATTTCAGGATCAAACTGGGTACCAGCGTTATTTCGAATTTCAGCAAGTACTACTTCTTCACTCAAAGCCTTCCTGTATGCACGTTCACTGGTCATTGCATCATAGCTGTCAGCAAGAGCAATAATTCTTGCTACCGTTGGAATAGCCTCACCTTTTAACCCTTTCGGGTAACCTGTTCCATCCCATTTTTCATGATGGGCCAAAACACCTTCCGCTAACTCTAACATTTCAACAGATGAACTTAATATTCGATATCCAATTCCGGGATGCCGCCTGATTTCATACAATTCTTGCTCTGCAAGCCTTCCAGGCTTATTTAGGATGCCCTCTTCGATTGCAATTTTCCCTATATCGTGAAGAAGACCAACGACTCTAAGTTTGCTTATTTTGATTTCTGAAAAGCCCATTGCTATCCCTATACTTTGACATATTTCACTTACTCTTTTTGAGTGTTGTTCTTCTCTCGGGTTTTTTTCATGCAAGGTATTAATAATTGTGCTTATTGTATTCCCCCGCTTACCTTCATTCTCAAGGATCTTATGTCTATACATATAATCTTCAGCACTTTTTAGAACTTTCTGTATATCCTCATCAGTTTTTCTTTTGGTCTCCCAACCAAACGATATACTGACACTTAATGCATTAACCTGTTGATTGGAATATAGTTTTTTTATCCTTTTAATAATATCTTTAACTTCTTCTGGATTTGTTTTTGGCAGTAGAATGACAAATTCATCTCCGCCCCATCGAGCGACTATATCATCTGTTCTGCAAGCACTTTGAATGGAAGCAGCAGCCTTCTTTAAAAGTTCATCACCTTTGTCATGCCCAAAGGCATCATTTACAAGCTTTAACCCATTAACATCAGCTATAATTATTGAAATAGGAAGATTTTTTTCAGTGTCCAATCTTTTTATTTCTTCTTCATAGAATCTTCTATTATGAAGACCTGTTAAAACATCGTGATAACTCAAATATAAAATTTCATCTTGTTTTTGCTTTTTCTCAGAAAAATCTCTAAATACTAATACTATACCAACAATTTCTCCCGTTTCTTGTACAATTGGTGCAGCACTATATTCGATAGGCTTCTCTAAACCATTTTTTGGGATTAATGTGGTATGGTTAGCTATTTCAAGTATCTTGCCATTTTTCATTACTTGTTCTACTATATTTTCACTTTTTTCTCGTGTGAACTCATTAACAATATTAAATACTTCTTCAATTGATTTCCCTTTTGCCGCTTCTTGCGTCCAACCAGTTAGGAATACAGCAACTCTATTCAAAAGCACGATATTACCTTTATTATCGGTAGAAATTACTCCATCGCCTACAGATATCAGCGTTGTTACTAAAAGATTCTTCTCCTTTTCAAGAGCTGTTTCTAACCTTTTGCGGTCTGTGATGTCATGGAATGTCCAGATCCTCCCATAGTATTTTCCTTCTTTGTCCATAACAGGCGCAGAGTGTCTGTCCAGAACCATCCCGTTCAAAAATTCTATCTCATCACAGCTGGTCTCGTTAAGGTGGTCATAAAGATATATAACCTTTTTTAAAAATTGCTCTGGGTTTTTGGTCAAGCTTACGACATGCTTAAGCAACAACGTATCATCTTCATCATCTCTAATATGTTGAGGAACATTGAACATCTCAAAGATTCTCTGATTGGTGAGAATCCTTGTATGATGCTGGTTAACTACCAGTATCCCATCGAATGATGAGTTCGTCTGCGCCTCAAGGAAAGTTGTTTTTGATTTTAACACCGCCTCTGCTAACTTTTGCTCAGTGATGTCACGGATACTCTCGATCGCGCCTATAATGTTGCCCGACTGATCGTGCAGTGGAGAAACCTTGGCGAAAACCCATGCGCCTTTATTATTGTAGAGGACGGGACAAAAAACTTCCGCAATGAGGGTGTCTCCTTCACGAGTGACGTTAGGATATCTGGTCGCAATCTCTTCGTCGTCCTGAAAGACTAAATCCATCAATTGCTGCCGAGCCTCCCCATAAAATGGGACGGTATAGGCATAGTCGCATTTGCCAATCATCTCCGCGGCAGGAATGCCCGTCATTTTTTCAATAGCCTTGTTCCAGATAATGACACGCCCTTCCTTATCAATGGCTAGAGTAGCATCTGGCAGAAATTCAATGATGTCTGTCAGTTGCCTTCGGTTCAACCGTAGTGCCTCTTCTGCTTGCTTGCGTTCGGTAATATCACTCATTACGACAACAGCCCCAAGTTTGTTTCCTTTGTCATCATAGAATGGACAACCATTAGCACTTATGTACCTCATTGGTTGATTTTTCGCACGAATCACCATTCCCAAATTCTGAAATATTTCACCTCTGAAAGCACGTGACAGTGGAATCTCATCCGCATTTAGAGAGGTACTTCCATCCTCATTATAAAGGTTATAGTATTCTGCCCATTTATCCTGCGGTAGTCTCCTTGCATCCATACCATACCATTCCCTTGCTATACGATTAAAAAGAGTCAGATTTCCTTCAGAGTCACATGCTACTACACCATCAAGAATGTTTTCTAGCAAAGCACGACTAAATGCCAGTTCATGTTTCAAGGCTTTTTCCGTACTCTCTCTTTCTTTAATTTCTTGCTCCAGCTTCGCATTTGTTTCTTCGAGTATATTTGTTCGTAAGGATTTCTTGTTAGCAGAATTGATATCTTCATGATCCCTCATGGATTCCCACCCCGATCCCAAAGCATTAAAATACTTATAATTATTCTACACCAAATTAAGATACTTGCACTAATTGCAGACATTATTTCACCAAAACGACCTACTATTTCTCCTGCCTCTGCTGATGCACTCTGCATGGCCCCCAGTCGTTTGAGCAATCAGATGGAGCAGCCAATACGTTAATTTTACGTCCTAGTTGAATATCTTTAAAAAATGCTTCCGTATCGTCAGTGTAGGACCCGGCCTCGTGATCACTGGCTGTAATACATTGTCCACATTCAATACATTTTTCGTTATTAATTTTGACTTTGACCTCACCGTTGGGAAGGTAGGCCGAATTAGCCCCGACCGGACAAACCCTTATGCATTTATTGCATCCCTGGCACGTATTGTAATCCGTCAAAATGTGTGATTGAAGTATTGACAATATACTGTACTTCCTTTAATTTCTGTCGAAGGCAAACGAGTAATTACTGTCGCTCTTTTTTGTTTCGTCAATAATATTTTGTAGATTATCAATATTGATGGAAATACCCAAATATCTCTCAGGTGCACCAGCAATCGTAACGGGAGTAGCAATCAAACCCGCATAAATCAAAAACTTTTAACTAAGGGTGCTGAATGTCAGTTATTAGTGATATCAATACCAGTCTTTGATGTTAAAGAGAATCAGGTATTATCTCTTGAAAATATCTTCCGATTGTATCTTTGATTATTGCCATAGTGATCGGTTTGCTAATATAGTCATCCATACCAGCTTCAATACACTTTTCTCGATCACCTTCCATGGCATGGGCCGTCATCGCTATTATTGTAGTATTCTTATTAAATACACTTGCTTTTCGTATTTGATCCGTCGCTTCATATCCGTCCATCACGGGCATTTGACAGTCCATCAAAATGAGATCATATTTTTTGGTATTGCATATCTCGACTGCCTGTTTTCCATTGATAGCTAGTTCTACTGAGTGCCCAAGTTTTTTCAACATGGCCATCTCCAGCTTTTGATTTGCTAACATGTCTTCAACGAGTAGAATGCTAATATTTGGTACATTACAATGCTTTTCAATCACCAAATGTCTTGTAACCAAATTTCCCGTTGTTCCGGGAGTTTCTAGAACATCAACACCTGAGATAACGTCAATTAATTCCTTTTTTCGGACAGGCTTTGAAAGGTAACCAACAAATCCCATAGTTTGGGCTAACTTGGCATCTCCCTTCTGAGCCGCAGAGGTAATCAGAATAAGCCTTATATCTTTTAGTCTTTCATCCTTCAACAGCAGTTCCCCAAATTCAAGGCCACTCAATCCAGGCATCTGATAGTCCACAAGTACAATTTGAGGCAAACTTTCAGAAGTTAATCCTTTAAGAATCTCAAGCCCCGCAATACCATCATTTGCACTAATAACCTTACATCCTGTCTCACCAAGATATTCGCTGAAGATAATCCGATTACTCGCATTATCATCGACGATCATTACTTTTAGACCGTTCAAATTGGTGGATTTAGGGGGCCTGATCTTCTGCTCCTCGTCTCCGAGTTGCCCTTTTTCTAACTCTAAGGTTATGATAAATGTGCTGCCTTTGTCCAGTTCGCTGACAACTTCAATCGTTCCGCCAAGAAGCTCTAAGATCTTTTTAGATATAGCAAGTCCAAGGCCAGTTCCTTCATACTTTCGTGTTGTAGAAGCATCTGCTTGCATAAATATTTGGAATAGCTGTTGCTTGGTCTTATCAGATATTCCGATACCCGTATCCTGTATTTCGATTTGCAAAAGCACCTTTTCTTTACTCTCTTTCAACACCCTTACTTTAACCGCCACTTCACCCTTATCTGTAAATTTGACAGCGTTTCCGATAATGTTATTTAATACCTGCCTCAATCTGCCGGGATCACCTTGAACTTCGATCGGAACTCTAGTTTCAATATATGAAACTATTTCAATGCCCTTTCCATGAGCTTTTGGAGCAAATAAAAATACCGATTCTTCTATAAGTCTATGGAAATTAAACGGTAGAGTTTCGATCAGCAACTTCCCGGCTTCGATTTTTGAATAATCCAATATATCATTAATCAATAAAAGCAACGCGTCGGTAGAAGCCTTAATTTCTGCCAGATAACTTGCTTGTTCTCTTTCCATCTGCATGCCGGAGAGCAGTTCTATAAAACCGATAATCCCATTCATTGGTGTTCTTATTTCATGAGACATGTTGGCAAGGAATTGGCTCTTGGATAAATTGGCTGCTTCCGCTGCATCCTTCGCCTCTT
>Ga0326727_10007638_pt1 | contig 28356 bp, 23 predicted proteins | sample MB2enrmetagenome_FD_207643 | JGI IMG/M metagenome (GOLD analysis project Ga0326727, IMG submission 207643) | Lab enriched peat soil microbial communities from McLean, Ithaca, NY, United States - MB29MY | ecosystem: Environmental > Terrestrial > Soil > Wetlands > Peat | place: USA: New York... | reverse complement strand
CCCGCTCTCGACCGGCTTCTGCGCCGAGAGATCGGGCAGCTCGGTCCACTCGCCGGGATAGATGCCATAGGTAAGGCCGGGCTGCGTGGCGCCTGCGCTGGTTGCGGCGGGCTGCCATTGGTCCACGACTACAACATCCTGCTCGGCCCAGTCCTGGTGGCCGGCTTTGTCTTCGACATGGAGCAGTACGCGATAGCGGCCGGCGCCGTTGGCTCCATCGAGCTGGGTGCCAAGCGCATCGGTGAAGCGATGCCGCACGTGGCGGCCGTGGGCCTGGGTTCCATCGCCGAAGAGCCAGGCGTAGCGAGCATTGGGCGCGGGCTGCGCTGTGAATTCGAGGGGCCTTCGCGGCGCGGCTGTGGCCGGCGCTACCGTGAACACGGCGGTTGGCGAATGAGTTGCAATGAATTGCGGTTGCGCCGCGCCGCCGGAGACGGCGAGCGGCAGCGCGGCAGCGGATTCGACGCGCGCTTGACCGTACTTCACGTTGTCGAAGACCATCCCCGACACGTCGCCGGTGATGGTTGAGGCGGCGAGCGGCGGCTGGCCGAGCGCCCAGATATTGCGGAAGACGAAGTTGTGGAGTGAGGGCTGCTCCTGCTCGATCTGAGCGAGCGAGTACCAGTTATCGAGGAAGAGATTCTCGAAGAGGTAGTTTTCGTGTGTGCCTTTGGCGCCGCTCGCTCCCCAGAAACCGATGAGCCCGAAGGTTTGCCCGCAGGCTCCGATACCGGCGTGAAGAATGTCGGAGTTGCGCAGGGTGAAGTTGGAGGAGTCGAAGATCTTTTGCGGCCAGCCGGCGCGCACGATGTTTGAGATGGAGGTCGATAGCTCGGTGTTTTCGACGAGAATGTTGCGCACGTCGTGGCCCGGGCGCAGCATGTCGTCCCGGGTGTAGCCGTCCCAGTTGCCCTCCATGGCCAGGTCGTCGTCTGAGGCGCGGAAGAACGAGTTGCGGACCACGGTGTCGCCGCTGCCGAGCCAGTCCATGCCGTCCTGGTTGGCGTTGTCGGCGTTGCCGCCCAACACGCGCAGGTCGTCGTATTTAAATCCCGTTGAATCCTTCATCTGGATGGACCAGGTGCGCGAGCGGATGATGCAGGTAAGGCCGTCGATCTCGACGTTGCGTGCTTGCCAGCCGACGATGCAGTGCCAGTCGGGCTTTTGCATCCAACCCTGGTCGGCGCCGGGGTCCTGAGGTCCGTCGTAGACGATGGTTCCGCGACCGAGGACTTTCACGTTTTCGACGTTCCAGAGGTTCAGGCTGCCGTAGATGAACGCGCCGGGCGCCAGGTAAATGGTGTCGCCGGATTTGGGGTTGAGGCTTTGGCGGTGCTGGCCCGCGGGAACGATGGTGACATCGGGGCCCGTGGGCGGAGGCGGGGGAGGCGAGCCGGCGAATAGAAAGAGCATGCGGGCGTGATTGAGAAAGTCGTTGGGCCGGGAGATGGCGAGTTTGACCGGCCCGTTGATGCGGAATCGGATGGTTTGCCCGTTGCGCGTGGCATGCAGGCCGAGCCGCCAGGGCTGGATGTCGACACCATGGTCCCAGAAGCCGTGCTCGGCGGCGGTGACGGTGATGTCGGCGGGACCGGTGACGTCGAAGCTGGCAAACTCGTAGTTGGCGGCGGCGTGGGCCACGTCGACGCGGCGGCCGTCGACGGTGATGGCGAAGAAGTACGAGCGCAACTCATCGGGGACGGGCGCGGCCTGAACGCGCGTGGCGGCGTGGAGCGAGGGAGAGAGGGCAACAAACGCAGCGAGAGATGCAAAAAACAGGTGCGGTAACGAACGAAGACCCGGCAACAGGCAGAACTCCAGCAAAAGAAATACAACTAACCAGTGTAGCGCCTGGCTACGCCCCTTTGTGAAGTGCGTCCAGGCACATCGGATTCGTGCTGCAATGACGGATAATTCGGTAAATGAAGTTGCGATTTGCGTTAGTCACTTCCCTGCTGCCGATATGTGGCTTCAGTTTGCACGCCGCGCCCTGCGAGATGAATCCGAGCGGGCCGGCGCAGCAGATTCTTGCGCAGGTCGATGCGCACCAGGCCTGGGCCGAGTTCAAAAGCATTGAGGCTGTACCCAGGCTGACTCCAGGCGCAGGAGTCTCGGCGGAGATTTGGAAAGCATCGAATGGCTCACTGCTGGTTAAGACCAGCGCGCCCGGCAAGGATATCGAGGCCTACACCGTGAGCTGCTATTCGCGGGCGGGATACCTCGACTACGTCCAGTTCGAGTTGCGCACGGAATGGGGATGGTACTACAAGGCAGAGGGTCCGATCATCATGGGAAAATTTCGCAGATGGACCGAGCAGTTCTTCGATTCGAAGAGCAATCAGCCGCTGGTGGTGCGGCCAGAGCAGCCCGATGATTTTCCCCAAATGCTGATTCCGGTGCTTTACAAGCGAGCCAAGCTGCTGCCATTCACGGACCTGCTTGAGAAGCGGCGGTAGATACTCACCGGCGGTTGCGGGCCTGGGGATTCAATTCACTGCGGCGAGAATCTGACGGAGCGCAGGGACAGGAAGCCCGGAGCGTTCGACCAGTTCCTTCAACTCTCTTACCAATTGGTTCATCTCATCGGGCGCTTGCGAGCAGTGCCAGGCGGCGCCGATCTCGCCGTATCGGGAAGACAAAAGAAGCCTGAAAAGAACGGCGATCAGGTATCGCGGGAGGACGCCGATGAGTGCGTTGGCGCGCGGAACGATGCGACGGCCTGCGGCACGGAGCACAGTCTGGGTCTCGGGGACGGAAGCGGCGAGGAGACGGAGGTCGCTTTTGGAGCGGGCGAGAGCGTAGTTATCGCAACCGTGCTTGAGCAAGAGCTGAGCAAGGGGTGCAACCATCGCGGCGTGGCATGCAAGCCAGTCGGGCATATGCGGCTCGACTCTTGCCTTGAGCCCGGCACGGTTGAGGACATCTATGAGGCGCATAAGCCGGGGAGTCATAGCTCCACTGGCTTCGCCGAAGGGCGTGGAAGATCCTCTGGCGCGCATGGCCCGCACCAGACTGCCTTCGCGCCTTCCGCCGGCAAAAGCGAAACCGAGCATGACGCGATCCGCGCCCAAGGCGGCGATCCATCCCTCGGGGCCGAGCGCGGTGTTGACCATGAAGACCACGCACGGCGAGCAGTTTTGCGCGAGTGAGGGCAGGAGATCCTGCACCTGGTTCTTGCGGACAGCCACCAGAATGTAGTCATAAAGATCGTCGGGCGCGAGATAGTCGATCACCTGCACCTTGGTCACGGTGCGGACGCCGTTGAGCGGGTTTTCGATTTCGATTCCCCGCTCGTTCAGTTCCTGGTAGCGCTTGTTGCGAGCTAGCAGTGTGACGTTGAAACCCGCGCGATGGAGCTCAACGGCGCAAACCGAGCCATTGACGCCGGCTCCCACGACAAGAATGCGTGGTGATTCGCTGTTCATAAGGATTTCCAGCAAAGGAATTTGCCAGCATTGTAGCGCTATTGGCGATTCGCGGCTGCGGGAAGTGAAAAGGCCGCGCGGTGAAGTAGCCGGTTTTGCCAACCGGCGGGATTGGGAGCATACTGCATTCACGGTCGAGATGGCCGTTTTCCCCGTTCCGACGATTATGCGTCTCCATTGAATTCCCGGCTGAAGCACAAGCAGCCGGTTGCAATCGAGCAAACCAGGAGCCCCGATGCCTGCCGCACATACGCTTCCCCAAACGATGGGGGAACTGAGGAAGAGTTCCCTCTTTTCAGAGCCGCGACTGAGAAACCGCAGCGTGAAAGACGAGATGCGCGCCAACCTGATGGCGCGCATCAAGACGCGCGAGGCCATCTTTCCCGGCATTGTGGGCTATGAGGACACGGTGGTGCCGCAGATTGTGAATGCGGTGCTGTCGAAGCAGAACTTCATCCTGCTGGGGCTACGCGGCCAGGCCAAAAGCCGCATTCTGCGCGCGCTGACGGCGCTGCTCGACGAGCACATGCCGTACGTGGCAGGATGCGAAATTCGCGACAATCCTTATGCGCCGCTGTGCCGGCGCTGCCGCGACCTGGTTGCCGAAAAAGGGGATGCTACGCCGATAGGCTGGATGGGCCGCGAGGAGCGCTACGTTGAGAAGCTGGCCACGCCAGACGTAACGGTGGCCGACCTGGTGGGCGACCTTGACCCCATCAAAGCCGCGCGCGGAGGCCAGCACCTGGCCAGCGAACTGACCATGCACTACGGGTTGCTGCCGCGGGCCAATCGCGGCATCTTCGCTATCAACGAGCTGCCCGATCTGGCCGGCAAGATCCAGGTGGCGCTGTTCAACATCATGCAGGAAGGCGACGTGCAGATTAAGGGCTACCCGGTGCGCCTGATGCTGGACGTGGCGCTGGTGTTCAGCGCCAACCCCGAGGACTACACGGCGCGCGGCAAGATCATTACGCCGCTCAAAGACCGCATCGGGTCGGAGATTCGCACCCACTATCCCGAGACGCTTGAAGAAGGCATGGCCATTACCGCGCAGGAGGCGTGGGCCGAGCGCGGCGCTGCGCAGATTGAGATTCCGCAGTATGTGCGCGAGATTGTGGAACAGGTAGCGTTCAGCGCGCGCGAAGACAAGAAGGTGGACAAGCGCAGCGGCGTGAGCCAGCGGCTGCCGATCTCAACCATGGAGCTGGTGATATCGAACGGAGAGCGGCGCGCGCTGCTTGCCGGCGAGAGCCTGGTGCTGCCGCGGGTGGGCGATATCTACGCGGCGCTGCCGGGGATCACCGGCAAGCTGGAGCTGGAGTACGAAGGCGAGATGAAGGGCGCCGGCACGGTGGTGCAGGAGCTGATCCGCGTGGCCGTGGCGAAGATCTACGACTGCTACTTTGAGGGCGAGGACACGAGCCGGATAGAGGAGTGGTTCAATTTGGGCGGCACGTTCAAGCTGGACGACGATCAGCCGGCTGCTGCCGCGCTCAAGGATTTGAAGCAGATCCAGGGGCTGATGGAGATGCTGAAGCCGCTGGCGGTGAAGGCCTCTGACCCGGTTCCGCGAGTTGTGGCGGCGGCGGAGTTTCTGCTGGAAGGGATGGCCGCGCATCGCAAGCTGAGCCGCAGCCAGGAGCATGGCTTTGCCGCGCAGGAGCACCAGCGCCGGCGCGAGCGCGACGAGTTTGCGCCGCAGCGCGATGAGATCGAGATCGATTATGAGGACTGGCAGCGGTCGCGCCGGACGAGGAGAGGCGGGCTGAATTAAAAGCAGGGACTGAGGGACCTGCACGAGCTGCTAGCTCCTGGGATCTAGCTCATGCACCGTCGAGTTGAGGGGTCGTTGGAGACCAGGGGAATAGAGATGAAGCGGGTACGGTACACGAGATATACGGGCGGCCTGGCGTCGGAGATCGACCTTGAGGATCTGCTCAAGGCGCTCTCTGACTTTCTGCTCGACTCGGGTTACTACAATCCGTGGGGACAGTTTCAGGATCTCGACCACGACATGGAAGGATTGCGCGAGGCGCTACGCCGCGTGTTGCTGAATAGCGATCTGTTTGATCAGGAGATGCGCGACCGGATGCAGCAGATGGAGGCCGAGGGCACGCTCGATGAGTTGCTCGACCGGCTGATGGAGCGCATGGAGCAGGAGAACTACATCGATTCCCAGCCGATTGAGGGGCCCACGCGCCGGTCGAACGTGGATGGGCAGGTAGGCGAGCCAGAGGGCCGGGTCCGGTTTGAAGTGACCGACAAGAGCATGGACTTTCTGGGCTTCAAGACCCTGCGCGATTTGATGGGGACGCTGGGAAAGTCGAGCTACGGGAGGCACGATACGCGGCACTGGGCCACGGGGATCGAGACGAGCGGCGGATCGCGGCGCTACGAATTTGGCGATACGCTGAACCTGGATGCGACGGCGACGCTGAGTTCGGCCATTGCGCGCGAAGGCATCGGGCTGCCACTCAACATGGAATACGAAGACTTGCAAGTGCACCAATGCGAGTATCAAAGCTCGTGCGCAACGGTGTTGATGCTGGATTGCTCGCACTCGATGATTCTGTACGGCGAGGACCGGTTTACGCCGGCCAAACGCGTGGCCATGGCGCTCTCGCACCTGATCCGCACGCAGTATCCCGGCGATTCGCTATCGCTGGTGTTGTTTCACGACTCGGCAGAAGAGATGCCGGTCGAGCACCTGGCGCGCGTGAAGGTAGGGCCGTGGCACACCAACACGCGGGAGGGGCTGCGGGTGGCGCAGAGGATTCTTGCGCGGCAGCGCAAAGACATGAAGCAGATTGTGATGATCACCGACGGCAAGCCCAGCGCGCTCACGCTGCCTGACGGGCGGATCTACAAGAACCCGTATGGGCTCGATCCTCTGGTGGTGAGCGAGACGCTTGAGGAAGTGGCGCGGTGCAAGCGCTCGAACGTGATGATCAACACGTTCATGCTGGCGCAGGACTTTGGGCTGGTCGAGTTTGTGCACCAGGTGAGCGAGATGTGCCGCGGCAAGGCGTACTTCACCACGCCCGACACGCTTGGGCAGTATCTATTGCGCGATTACATGCAGCGGAAGTCGAAGATGATTCACTAAGCGAGTCAGCGGGTCAGCAAAGATGCATTAGTGGATTCAGGGGCCTGAACACCCCTGCTCCCTCCGCAATCGGGGATCGGTCGGCGATTTCCCAGGTCCCAAAAGCGGGACCTGGGGCACCCAGCTGTTACTTGCGAACGAACTCCACTCGGCGGTTGTTTGCCTTGCCTTCTTCAGTGGAGTTGTCGGCGATGGGCTTGGTATCGCCGAAGCCTTTGGTTGTGAGGCGCGATGCGTCGATGCCCATGGAAACAAGCTGAGCCTTTACGGCATCGGCGCGCTGCTGCGAGAGGGTGAGATTGTGGGCTGCGGCGCCGGTGTTGTCGGTGTGCCCGTCGACCTCAAATTTCAGATCGGGGTTCTGCGTGAGGATGCGCTTGATCTGATTCAGCGTTCCCATGCTCTCGGGCTTGATGGTTGCTTTGTCCACGTCGAAGAGGATGCCGTGGGTGACAATCTTGGCGTCAGTGAACTTCTGGCCGATCATGTTCATGCCGCCGCCGGTGGCCAGGCGCACGTTGGTGAATACCAGAGGCTCGTCGCTGCTGGCGATGCCGCCAAATTGGAGGGAAGCCGGTTTCATCCCCATGTCGGGAACCACCATAACCCGGTCCTGCTCGACATAGATTTTCATTTGCATTCCCTTGACGGCAAGGGCCACGTGATGCCAGGCGCCCATAAACGAATCGGTATTGAGGTCAGCCGGCATGTAGACATTGACGTACGGCTTATCGTTCGGGCCGTGGAATTCCATCGCATCCTTGCCGATCGAAAGGTATCCCTCGCCGTCCGCGGACTCCAAAAAGAGAAGGATCGGGTAAGAACTAGGTACCGGGTACCAATCGAATTCGAAGGTGTATTGATCATTGAGGTAGCTCTTGTTCTTGATGCGCGGCGCTACGCGGACGTAGTTGCCGTCGGTCAGGTAGAAGGCTGATTTGCCCTTGTTCGAGTTGACCACGCCCTGGCCGTTGACCAATTGCCAGCGGTCGGGGAATTCGCCATCCTGCGTGGAAGTGAAGTCGTCGGAGAAGAGAATGGTGTCGCCGGGCGTGAAATCGTAGTTCTGGTAAACCTTGAAGGCGGCGGGATTGGCGGCAGGAGCGGCGGTTGCCGAGGCCGCTGCCGGTGCGGAATCCTGCGCCGGCAAAAGCAGCGCGGCGAAGGCGAAGAGGGTTACAGCGAACAGGAAAACTGAGACCCGTGAAGCTGGTTCACTGCAGAGGCAGGTCATGCGGTTGATCATGGCGACGATCGACTCCTGGCGGGGATTTAATGCCGGGGCCCGGTATTGGGGAGGTAAAAGCCCGATGGGATGAGGAAGACTCGGTGATTGTACAACGGCATTCGGAGAGTTGGGAACATCGTGCGCGAAGGGTCAACACTCGAACGGAGTCAAGTGGGTCAGAACAGTTCGGGAATGCTGTGGAAGGCGATGCGCGTGGGTGCGGCCTTGAAGGCGGTGAGCATGGAGGCCGGCGCCAGGGTGCTCATGCCGTATTTGGAGTTCAGTTCATCCATGGTTTCAAGCAACCGGGCACGGCTTTGCTCGCCGTCGAGGGCGTCGAAGAGGTTGAGCGAGTGGAGACGATCGGGGACCAGGCCGTTGAGAGTGACGCCGACGAAGTAGGGGTGGTCATACTCGTGACCTGAGGGCTCCTGGCCTGAGGGGCGCGACTCCCACAGGCGGCGCAGCGCGGCGATCAGCATGGCATTGTCCTGGCACTCGCTCAGGCGGATCTCGCTCTTCCATCCGCGCGCCGGGACACCGAAGCTGGAGACGGGTTTGGAATCGCTGCGCGGCACCGCGAAGCCGATGGCGAGGCCGATGCCGCCGGCCCAGAGCTTGTGCTGGCGCAGGCGCATGGCAGCCTTGTGGAGCAGCTTGTGGGCGACGGCCCAGGCATCTTCGGCGTTGCGCATCTCGGGCGCGAGGACGTGCTGGTGACTGATGGACTTGAGGTGCTCGGTCCCGGCCATCTCGAAGTCCTCGCCGCGCAGCCAGTGCCAGAGCCGGTCTCCCCACACGGAACCCCAGAGCTGGCCGGCCTGCTCGCAATCGAGGGCCAGCAGATCGTCCATGGTGTTCAGGCCCTGGGCGTTCAGGCGCTTCTCGGTCCGGGCTCCGATGCCGGGCAGGTCGCGGAGGGAGAGCTGGCGCAAGGCATAGGGCAGGATGTCGAGGGGAAGAGCAACGATGCCGTCGGGCTTTTCCATGTCGCTGGCCACCTTGGCCAGGTAGCGGTTAGTGGCCAGGCCCACCGAACTGCGCAGCATCTCACCGGCGTGTTGGCGGATCTTCTCCTTGACCCGGAGGCCGAGGTCCAGAGCCGCCCGCAAGGGGCGTTCGCGGCCCATCAACCGGCATGCCATCTCGTCGATCGAGCAGACGGCGGTTACGGGGACACAGCTTTCCACGGCTTCGATCACGCGGTGATGGTACTCAACGTAAATCTCGTGGCGGGCCTCAACGAGGACGAGACCGGGGCACATGCGCTTTGCTTCGGCAACCACCGTGCCGGTACGTACGCCGAATGCCTTGGCCTCGTAGCTGGCGGCGATGCAGACGGTGGTGTCGGCCATCATGGGGACCACGGCAACCGGCTTGCCGCGCAGCTCGGGGCGCACTTGCTGCTCGACCGAGGCGAAGTAGGAATTGAGGTCGACAAAGAGCCAGTTCACGTGAGGAGCCGCGAGGGGTTGCTGGCGGGCGTCGGGCGAGGATTCTGCGAAATGCGCAAGCTCGGCCGGCCACGGCTCAGCCGCGGAAATCTCGACCGGTATGGGTGCGCTGCTCACGACAAAACCAGAACGCGTTTTACCGCGTAGAGGGCCCCGGCGAGCGGGTCGGACTGGATCCGAGAGGAGCTGGCTCCGGGCAACTGCCGGTTCAATTTGTCCCGCTTTGGGCCAGTTCGTTCCGTTCGATACACTATCTTCGCCTTTTCTTCTCTATAATGCAAGAACTAAGAGACAAGAATCTGTATTTTGGAGCAAAATACATTTGTACCCAGCCTGTTGGATGGTCGATCCAATAGTATTGGACTCCACAACAGATCGGGAATTGAGTTGGGTGCGAACGGCGCGACATTCTTTGAGATTGCGCGTCTGAATTGGTGATATGCACACCTTGCTGGCATGGCTCGGGATGAATGCTACGGTGCTCGCCGTTCTGGTGGCGGCGGGAGTGGCCGTGCTTATTGTATGCTGCCTCGAGTGCTCCAAATGCGGATGCCGAGAGAAGGACGAACTCTTCAAGCGGCACGAAGTGTAGGCGAGCGAATCCGGTTCGGAGCCGAAAAGCGCGGGCTTGAGGGCCCGTTTTTTGTGTGCGGATTCAGGAGCCTGAAGGCCCCTGCTCCCTCCGGTCTCCCATCCTTTTTGCGGATAGAGTCAAAAAGCAGATCCTTCGACTCTGCTCCGCTTCGCTCAGGAGGACGGGGCACGGGGGTCAATTCTGCGGCTGGGGTTTAAGGTAGGTCTCAAACTGCGCCAGGATCCGATTGAAGAGCTCGATACGGGCTTCTTTGCCGGCGATGGCGTGGGTCTTGCGCGGAAAGATCTGCAGATCGTAAGGAATGCCGGCATCGATCAGCTTTTGAATATATTGCACGGTGTTTTCGATGTGAACGTTGTCGTCGCCGGTGCCGTGAGCGATCAGCAGCCTTCCCTTGAGTTGCGCGGCTGAGTTGACCACCGAGAGGTCGCGATAGAGATCGGCGTTCTGAGAAGGAAGGCCCAGAAAGCGCTCGGTGTAGATGGAGTCGTAGTTGCGCCAGTCAGTAACCGGGGCGACTGAAACACCGGCGCGGAAGCGGTCAGAGTGAGAGAGCGCGTAGAGCGTGAAGGTGCCGCCCCAGCTCCAACCCCACCAGCCCAGGCGTTTTGGGTCGAGCTGCGAGTACTGGCTCAGAACGGCGTCGACCACGGTCATCTGGTCTTCGAACTGGACCGGACCGAAGTTGCGATAGCAGGCCTGGGCGAAATCGCGCCCGCGCATGCCCATGCCGCGATTGTCGGCGTGGAGAACCGCAAACCCGTGCTGGGCGAGCAACTCATCGAAGAAAAGCTCATCGCTCCAGCGATTGAGCACCGTTTGCGGGCCGGGACCGCCGTAGGAATTGACGATGAGGGGCACGGATGCAGGCGAGGTTGCGCCTTCAGGCAGCAGTAATGTTGCATTGAGCGGAGTGCCGTCGTGGGCCTTGACGGTGAGATCGATGGGCGGATGCAGACGGTACTGATCGAGCGGCGCAGGCTTGAAGATCACGCTGCACTTTCCCGGCGCCTGGCACAGCTCCACGGCGGTGGGGTCCATCCGTGTGGAATGACGGTCAACGAATCCGGAGCCGGCCGGCGGAAATGAGCCGGCGTGAAAGCCGTGAGCGGTGGTCAGCGGCACGCGCCTGCCGTCGAACGCGGCCTGCCAAAGCTGCTGCTCCTCAACGTTGCCCTCGTTCGAGGCGTAATCGACGAGCTTGTTCTTGAAGTCGACGCGAAAAACGTCACCGACCTCGAATTCGCCCTGCGTAAGCTGCTTTTCAAGCGCGGCCGGGGCATCGACAGGACGGCGCTGGTTGTAGCTGTATAGGTAGAGATGGTTGTGGCCGTCGGACCAATTGGTGAGGACGATGTAGCCCTCGCCGACGGCGACATCGTAATTCTCGTCGATGTACTTGTCGTCTTTGATTTCGAGCGCCTGGCGCACCAGTCCCTTGCCGGAATCGGCAAAGTAAATGTCGCGGTGCTTGTGGTCGCGGGTGACTGTCTCGATCCAGAGGGTCTTGTCGTCGACCCAGCCGAATCGCGGAACGTAATCCTGGCCGGAAGAGATGGGGAGCTTGATCCAGGAGATACGACCGCCGTTGACTCCGGTCACGCCGAGGCGAACGGCGGGATTGGGGTCGCCGGGTTGCGGGTAGTGTTGATTGTCGACGGCCGCATGGGTGGGAATCCAGTCGGGGATGGGGTATTTGGGTACCTCCGACTCGTTCATTTCGAGGAAGGCAAGAGACTTTGAGTCGGGAGACCAGAAGTAATTGCTGCGGACATCGAGTTCTTCGAGATAGACCCAGTCGACCTCGCCTTGCATCGTCTCGGGGCTGGACGGCGTGGCCACTTTTATGGTTGGCGCGCCTGAATCGCGCAGGCGGATGACCTCGAGACCGTGATTGTGGATGAACGAGACATTGTTTCCGTCGGGGGAGAACTTTGGATCGTCGCCGGAGGCGGAGCCGGTATTGCCAATCTCTACGCCGGTGCTGGTCTTCAGGTCGTAGAGCCAGAGGTAGCCGTCGGCGTCGAAGAGCAGATGCTGGGCGTCGGGCGCCCAAAGGTAATTTGCCTCATGGTAGCGGGCACGATGGTCGAGATCCTGCTCAGAGCCGCCGCCTTTGATGAGCGGCGCCAGCTTCTCGCGGTTGACGAGCACCTCAGGTTTGCCGGTGGAAGGATTCACGTCCATGAGCTGACCATCGTCGAGGTAGGTGAGATGGCGCCCGTCGGGCGACCATGAAAGCTCTGCCGGGGGACTGCCTGCAAGCGAGCCGTGACTATAGATTGCATCGACGGTGAGCGGCTTATAAGACGGCTTTTCGCCAGGGTCCTGCACGGCAACCGGGACGGCAGAGAATGTAAAGGCAAGACTGACAGAAAATAAGGCGGCGGCGGGACGAATCAAAGGGAAACTCCTGCTCAAGCGAAGTCGCGGAAGGCAGACCGCCGGTTTCGGGGGGGATCACGGCCTGCCAAAAGTGTAAATCACGAGGAATACAACTGTTGCACAGCCGGGAAGAAGGGTTTATCTTCCGGAAATGCAATGGACGAGTCCGCAAGAGAGGCGCAAATTCGGGCAGATGCGGCGCAAGCAGATCGGCCGCCAGCAACACGATCAGCTTCACCCCAGGCTGCGGCCGACGCCAGCGTTGGAACTGCTGGACCGTTCAATGCGCGGACGAGTGCCGGCGCTGGTGAAGCTGAAGTACGAGTTGATGGCCGAGACGCCGTTTGCCTACTTTCGCGGAGCAGTGCCGGTGATAGCTGCGGACCTGGCGATGACGCCGAATACGGGAATCGTGAGCCAGCTATGCGGCGATGCGCACGTGCGCAACCTGGGCGCTTTTGCCGCGCCTGACGGGCGGCTGGTGTTTGATATCAACGACTTCGATGAGACCATTCGCGGGCCATTTGAGTGGGACCTGAAGCGCATGGCGGCGTCGCTGGTGCTCGCGGGCCGCGCGGCCGGACACAAGGAGGGCGCGACCCGAAAGGCCGTGGAGACATGCATTGAGCGCTACGCGGCGCAGATGCGCGCGTTTGCCAAAATGCCGATGCTGGAGGTGATGCGGTTCCCGGTGCACCGGCTGGGACTGGCCAAGCCGGTGCATGCGGCGTTGCTGAAGGCTGAACGCTCCACTCCGTTGCACACGCTGGAGCAATTGACCCAACCTGCGGGCGGAGTGGAGGGTGCGCCGAGGCACTTCATGGAGCTGAAACCGATGCTGACGCGGGTCTCCGCGGCGACGGCCAGAGCGGTCCTGGCGTCGCTGGTTTCATACCGCGCCATGCTGGAGCCGCAGCGTCAGCACCTGCTCTCGATGTACCGGCCGATCGATGTGGCATTCAAGGTGGTTGGGACCGGCTCGGTGGGGTTGCGCGATTATTGCGTTTACCTCGAGGGCAACGGGCCGGTTGACCCGATGTTCTTGCAGATCAAGGAGGAGACCGCCTCAGCGTACGCGCCGTACTTACCTGACGCGCAGACGCCGCACCACAACGGGCAGCGAACCGCCGAAGGACAGCGGGCGATGCAGGTGCAGACCGACCCGTTCCTGGGCTGGACGCACATTGGCGCGCGAACCTACCTGGTCCGCCAGCTCAACGATCACAAAGGTTCGATAGAGCTCGAGGACCTGGCCGGCGACGGACTGAGCGCCTATGCCGAGGTTTGCGGCGAGTTGCTGGCGCGCGGGCATGCACGCTCGGGCGATCCGCTGATGATTGCCGGCTATCTTGGCTCAGGCGAAGGATTTGCCGAGGCGCTGACGCGATTTGGAACGATGTACGCCGACCAGACCGAGAAGGACTGGGAAGATCTGAAGCGGTCGAGGAAAGTGAAGCGGAAGAGCTGATTCGGGAGCCGCTCACGGGCGCTTGTAAATATCGTATCCGCGAAGATGCGCGGCGGGAGAGAACTCGCCGAGCAACAGTTCCAGGGTTGCGGCGCGGCTGGGCGTGGCGTCTTCTTTAATCTGCAAATTACGTTTAACGACCAGCCAGCGAATGCTGCGGGCGCGGACGAGCGCGGCGGTTTCTTCGGGCGAATAGGGGTCGGTGGCCTTGTCGAAGAGAAGCACGGGGAACTGCGGCACACGGCCGGTAACGAAATAGAACGGGTCTTCGCCAGGCAGCAGGATGAGGCCGTCGTTCCGCGGGATGTTGGCGTCGGCGTAGCGCAGGAGTTCGTCGAGTTCCGGCAGGTAAGGGCCGGGTGTGGATGCGCCGGCGAGTCGGGGGAAGGCAGAGTGTTCGACTGGGCCGGTGGGAATGTTCAAGTAGGAGAGCCGCTCTTCGCTGAATGTATAGAAAGCGCCGCAGACCAGAAGAGTGACAGAGGCGAGGCATGCGAGCGAGGGAAGAAACCATCGGTTTGCGGCGAGGGATGGAAGACCGGCGAGGAAGACGAGCAGATCGGCAATAATGATGGCGAGCAGAGGCCAGATGGCGTAGGTCGAGCCCCAGAGCTGCTGCGAAAGCATGGTTCCGTGAATGGCGGCGAGCAGAATGAGCGGCAGAAATGAGCGAAGCGTGAGGCTGCGGAAGCGGATGAGGCTGCCGAGGGCGAGGGCTGCGGCCAGAAGCATCAGAAGCGGCCAGAGCGTCAGCAGCGTGTCGCCGAAAGAGTCGGGATCGTCGTAGTAGAGAAACAGCGCACTGAGAACGACGAAGAATGGAGCCGCGAGGAGGGGAAAGGCTGCAATCGAAACCAACCGGCCTGACGGTCGGCGCCGCGCGAGCAGAATGATGGCTGCAACGGCAGCGGGCAGTGTCCAGCGCAAAGTGGGATCGGAGTAGATGGCGGCCATGACGGGCAAGCCGGGCAAGCGGCGCTGGGCCGCGAAGCGGATAGTCCAGTGGATATAGTTGCCGACGCCGGCGGTGAAGTAAAGAACGAGCAGCGCGGCGAGGCAGGTGGTGGCGGCGCCTGCGAGAACGGCGATTAGCGTGGAGGCTGGGGTCTGATCGGCCTCGGATTTCTGTTGGCGAAACAGGCCGGCGCAAAGCAGAAGCGCTACCGCACCCAGTGCCGCGAGAAGAAACGGCATGCCCATGTTCTGCTTGACGAAGAGGGGCAGGCAGATCGCACAGCCTGCGGCGAATCCGCGCCAGCGCGCCGCCGGTGAGCTCGCGGGTGCGAAATCAAGCCGCTGCAAAAACCAGACCGCGGCAAGAATGGCGAGGGCGCAGTCGCAGTCGTAGGACGGGAACGGCAGGATGGAATAGATGCCCAGAAAAGTGAGCGGCGCGGCGAGCAGAAGCGCGATGGCGAATGCGAACGGGATCCGCAGACGCAGCGACCGAAGCACGATTCGCCAGGCGAGAACGGTTCCGAGACCGCCCATGACGGCGGCGTAGAGAACGTGATGGAAGTAGACGCGGCCGGTGAGGCGGATGATGACGGCCTGGATGAGAAACGTGAGCGGCGCATGCGCGAAAGGGAAATCGCGGTAGGGCATTTGCCCGAAGACGATGCGCATGGAGCTGTCGAGGGTGTAGCTCGCATCCCAGAGAACGGCGACGTGGGCGTCTTGCCAGAGCACGACGGCGGCAGTGGCGAGAAAGAGACCGGCAGCCGCGGCAACGTCGCGCAATTGCCAACGCTCGCCGTGCGGGCGCGAGGGCTGCGGCGATGGGGTCTTTGGCGGCGTCATGAAGGCGGTCTCGTAGCTCGAATCAAAGTTATCAAAGAGAGCATCACAATGCAGGGGAGCATCATAGTGCCGCAGAATAGGATTCGCGGTAGAATGAAAAGCGTAGTGGTTCACTTCGAGCCCATCTCGGCCCTCCTCTAGCGGCGCCCGCCGCAGACGCCGGTTGTGTACCTTTTTCTCTTATCAATTCAGGATTTTGTGAACCGGCAGCGCCTAAATGCGCCGGAGGAGAGATATGATCGACCGCCTTGAACAAATGGATCACCGCTACAACGAACTGCAGGCGCAGTTTGCGTTGCCCGAGGTGTTGAGCGACCACGAAAAGTACCAGAAGACGGCCAAGGCACTGCGCGAGATTGAGACGCCGGTGGAGAAGTATCGCGAGTTGAAACAGGTGCGGCAGGGCCTGGCCGACGCGCGCGCAATGCTGGATGAGAGCGATGCCGGGATTCGCGCCATGGCCGAGGAGGAGATTGCGGCACTCGAGCCGCGGATGGCGGCTATCGAGGATGAGTTGAAGCTGCTGCTGCTGCCCAAAGATCCCAACGACGAGAAAAACGTGATCCTCGAGATTCGCGCCGGCACGGGAGGCGACGAGGCGTCGCTCTTTGCCGCCGAGGTCTTCCGCATGTACACGCGCTTTGCCGAACAGCATCGCTGGAAGGTGGAGGTGATGTCGCTTTCAGAGAGCGGCGTGGGCGGCTACAAGGAAGTGATCGCCATTATCGAAGGCGCGCGGGTGTTTTCGCAGCTCAAGTGGGAGAGCGGCGTGCACCGGGTGCAGCGGGTTCCGGAAACCGAGACGCAGGGGCGCGTGCACACTTCGGCCGTCACTGTGGCAGTGCTGCCCGAGGCCGAAGAGGTCGACATCAAAATTGAAGCAAAGGATCTGCGCATCGATACGTTCTGCTCTTCAGGGCCGGGCGGGCAGTCGGTGAATACGACTTACTCGGCGGTGCGCATTACGCACCTGCCGACCAATACCGTGGTAAGCTGCCAGGACGAAAAGTCGCAGATCAAGAATCGCGAGAAGGGAATGCGCGTGCTGCGCTCGCGGCTTTACGAGATGGAGATGGAGAAACAGAACGCGGAGCTGGCGGCGGCGCGCAAATCGCAGGTGGGTTCGGGCGATCGCAGCGAGAAGATCAGGACGTATAATTTTCCCCAGAACCGGCTCACCGATCACCGCATCGGGCTCACGCTTCACCAGCTCGATTTGATCATGGAGGGCCGTCTGCAGCCGGTGGTGGATGCACTGATTGCTCACTACCAGGCGGAGCAGCTCAAGGGCGGCGACGACGGCGTGTACCAGGCGGCGTAAGAAAGCCATGCCAACTTTTTCAAGCTACGTTGTCGGAGGGGCGGTGCGGCTGCACCTGGGCTCGCATCGCGACCGCGCGCGGCGCGACGCGGAGACGCTGCTGGTGCACCTGCTGGGCAAGAATCGCGCGTGGATGCTGGCGCATTTCGACGACGAATTGGGGTACGAGTGCGCGGAGCAGTATATTGCGATGCTCGAGCGGCGATTCGCCGGAGAGCCCATACAGTACATTCTGGGCGAGACAGAGTTTTACCGGCTGCCGTTCCGGGTCACGCCCGATGTGCTGATACCGAGGCCCGAAACCGAGCATGTGGTGGAAGAGGTTGCGGCGCTGGCGCAACTGTTCAGCGGGCCGCGCATTGTGGATGTGGGGACAGGCTCGGGCGCAATAGCGGTTGCATTGGCGCACGAACTGCCAGAGGCAGTTGTAACGGCGACGGATGTTTCTGCGGCTGCGCTGAGCGTGGCGCGTGAGAACGCTGCGCGAAACGGCGTGGTGGAGCGGATTCGGTTTGTTGAGGGCGATCTGCTTGAGCCGGTTGCGGGAGAGCAGTTCGACATCGTGGTTTCGAATCCGCCTTACGTGCCGGAGACAGAGCGCGAGTCGCTGGCCGTGGAGGTTCGGGACTACGAGCCGGGGCAGGCTCTCTTTGCCGGCGCGGCCGGCCTGGATGTTTATCGAAGGCTCATACCCCAAGCCTTTGCGGCGCTCGCTCCATGCGGGTACTTGGTTCTCGAGATCGGTCACGGGCAGGAGCCGCCGGTGGGCGCGCTGCTGGGTGAAGCGGGCTTCGAGGAGATCGAATTCGCCGCCGACCTTCAGGGGATTCCGCGCGTGGCCTGCGCGCAGCGGCAATAAGCGATCGAAGCGTCAGTCCGCGCGGCCGGTCTTATTGAGATGCCTGTAAAAACCAAGGTCGCGGCCGGTGAGGCTTTTGGCGATGTAGGCGATCTGGCCGTAGTGCAGGCCGTAGTGCTCGATAACCTGATAGACCGCATCGAGCCCGTGGACGTGATGGCCCTGGATCTCGTACGGCGCCAGGAGTTCCTCGACGGTGAGTCGGTCGAGCACCTGCGCGGCGCGCTCCATGGTTGCACCCAGTTTCGCCAGCAGTTCCGCGGCGGTCAATCCGCCTTCGGCAGCGAACTCCTCCGGGCGGTTGCGCCTGTCCTCATCGCGATTGAAGGAGGCGACGAGCCACTGGGTGACATTTCCATTAAGGTGCAGGATGAGGTTGCCAATACTGTTGCTGGCGGGGTTGGGTCGCCACCACACCTGCTCGCCGGTAAGGGTTTCAACGCTCTGGCGCAGCCGGGGCCAGTACTGGCCGAGCAGCTTCTGGCGCGAGAATTCGAGAAAGAGCGAGGCGAGTTGGGAGTCGATTGAGGACATGGTTGTATTCTCCTGTCGGGCCGGCGCAACGCGGCCGGACCGTCGTCTAAACCAGCTCGTAGCCGGCGAACCAGTAGCCGATCTCAAACGCTGCCGTCTCTTCTCCGTCGGAACCGTGAATGGCGTTCTCCTGAATGGAGCCGGCAAACTTCTTGCGAATGGTGCCCTCTTCAGCGTTGGCAGGATTGGTTGCGCCCATCAGCTTGCGCAGGTCGGCGATTGCATTTTCCTTCTCGAGAACCATGAGAAAGAGCGGGCCTGAGGCCATGTATGCGCAGAGGTCGTTGAAGAAGGGCCGCGCGGCGTGGACGGCATAAAAGCTCTCGGCCTGCTTGACTGAGATGGACTGCTTTTTGATGGAAATAATGCGGAAGCCGGCTTTTTCAATCTCGGCGAGAATAGCGCCGGTGTAGCCATTGCGGACCGCGTCGGGCTTGATGATGCTGAAGGTACGTTGCAGCACTGGGAATTGCTCCTGATGGGGGATAGCTTCAACTTCCATTGTAACGGCCATAGTTGAGAGCCGCAGAGTCTGCGGGGGCCCGGCGACACTCGAATCTGGTAGAGTTTCGGCATGAAATACTCTGCCTCCTCCGCACGTTTTTCCATCTTGCTCGCCCTGGCTGTTGCGCTTGCCGGCGCGCCCTCGTTTTGCCAAAACGCTGCTCCCGCGGCAGGGACGAGCCCGGCTGCCGCACCAGAGTTGCGCGTCTTCGATCCATCGCTGGTCGACACCTCAATCAATCCCTGCGACAACTTTTATCGCTTCAGTTGCAACAAGTGGTTCCAGCGCAATCCGTTGCCCGCCGATCAGGCTGCCTACGGGCGATTCACTGAGCTCTACGAACTGAATCGACTGCACCTGAGGCAGATTCTGGAGGCAGCGGCCGTTCCCTCCTCGACTCGCACGGCGAATGAGCAGAAGATCGGCGACGAGTACGCGAGCTGCATGGACGTGAATGCGGCTGACCGGAAGGGGCTGATGCCGCTCATACCCGAGATCGAGAGAATTGAAGCGCTCGATTCAGTTGCCGGGTTGCCGGCCGAATTGGCCCATCTGCAGTCGATTGGCGTGAACGCGTTCTTCGGGTATGGCTCGGGGCAGGACTATGCGGATGCGAGGCAGGTGATCAGCGTCTTTGGTTCGGGTGGGCTGGGGCTGCCCGAGCGCGATTACTACACCCGCACCGATGCTGAGAGTGTGAAGCTGCGCGAGCAATATGTTGACCACGTGCGTAAGACGTTGGTGCTGGCGGGTGAGAGCGAGGCGCAGGCCGCGCACGACGCAGCCACGGTGATGGCCATTGAGACGCGGCTGGCCAAGGCGACCTTGACCATGACCGAGCAGCGCGATCCGCAGAACCTGAACCATCCCACCGATATGGCGGGGATGGAGGGGTTGCTGGCGCATTTCAAATTAGCGCAATACCTGACCGCTGCGGGTGCGCCCATGACAGGCAAAGCGAATGACATGGAACCGAAGTTCTTTGCCGAGTTCAATGCGCTGGTTGCCGATACGCCGATGGACCAGATTCGCGCCTACCTGCTCTGGCATTTGCTGGCGGCGTACTCGGGCACAATGCTGCCGGAGAGCTTCGACCACGAGAACTGGAACTTTTATTCGCACATTTTGAACGGCGCAGAGAAGCAGCAGGACCGGTGGAAGCGCTGCACCAGCCGCGTGGACGAGGAACTGGGTGAGGCGCTTGGCCAGGTGTATGTGGCGAAGTATTTTCCGCCCGAGGAGAAGCAGCGCACGCTGGAGATGACCGTGGCCATCGAGGCGGCGATGGACAAGGACATCGACGGGCTGAACTGGATGAGCGCGGCCACCAGGCTGAAGGCCAAAGAGAAGCTGCATTCAGTGATGAACAAGATCGGCTATCCCGACAAGTGGCGGGACTACTCGAAGCTCGATATTAAGCGCGACGACGGCCTGGGCAACTCAATGCGATCGCACCAATTTGAATTTGCGCGCGACCTGGCCAAAATTGGCAAGCCGGTGGACAAGAGCGAGTGGATGATGTCGCCGCCCACGGTGAATGCCTATTACGATCCGCAGATGAACAATGTGAACTTCCCTGCCGGATACCTGCAGCCGCCGTTTTTCAGCGGCAAAGAGGACGATGCAGCGAACTACGGCGACATGGGATCGACGATCGGCCACGAACTGACCCACGGGTTCGACGACTCGGGACGGCAGTTCGACAAGGAGGGCAACCTGGCCAACTGGTGGACGAAGGACGACGAGCAGGGTTTCAACGACCGCGCCGAGTGCGTGGTGAAGCAGTATGACGCCATCGAGGCTGTGCCCGGGGTGCACCTGAACGGCAAGCTGACGCTGGGCGAGAACCTGGCTGACCTGGGCGGGCTGTGGCTGGCGTGGATTGCGTGGCTCGACAAGGCGCAGGCGGCGCACGTCGACATGAGCGCCAAGACGGATGGCTACACGCCGGATCAGCGCTTCTGGATTGCGTACGCGCAGCAGTGGTGCACGCAGACGCGGCCGGAGCAACTGCGCACACAGGCGCAGAGCGATCCGCATGCGCCCGACGAGTATCGGACCAACTCGGTCTTGCAGGATCTGCCGGAGTTTGCCAAAAGCTTCCAGTGCAAGAGGACCGACAAGATGGTGAGCGAGAAGGCGTGCCGGGTGTGGTAAGAGGCAGCTTCTAGCTGCTAGCTCTTTCGTGCCGGGATTTGCAGTCGCGCTCCGAACGGCGACTCGCCGATATCGGGGAAGAACGAGAACGAAAAAGGCCCACGGATGAGGTGGGCCTTGCTTTTGAGCTAGAGGCTAGAAGCTGCCTTACGCTTTCCCGATCACCTGAGCCAGCGTGGCGCCGATTTCGGCGGGTGAAACAACGACGTGAATGCCGGCTTCACGCATGGCCTTCATCTTGTCGGCTGCAGTTCCCTGACCGCCGCTGATGATGGCGCCGGCGTGGCCCATGCGGCGGCCCGGAGGCGCGGTCTGGCCGGCGATAAAGCCGACGACGGGCTTTTTGACGTGCTCCTTGACGAACGCGGCAGCGGCTTCTTCGGCCGAGCCGCCGATCTCGCCGATCATGATGATGGCTTCGGTATCGGGGTCGTCGTTCAACAGGCGCAGCGCGTCAATGTGCGTGGTGCCGATGATAGGATCGCCGCCGATGCCGATCGCGGTCGATTGCCCGATGCCGCGTTGGGTCAACTGGTGGACGGCTTCGTAAGTGAGCGTGCCCGAGCGCGAGACGATGCCCACCGAGCCCTCTTTGTGAATGCGGCCAGGCATGATGCCGATTTTGGCCTTGCCAGGCGAGATCACTCCGGGGCAGTTGGGGCCGACGAGCCGCGACTTCGAGTTCTTGAGCCTGGCCCACACCTTGACCATATCGAGCGTGGGAATGCCTTCGGTGATGCAGACGATGAGGGGAATGCCCGCGTCTTCGGCTTCGAGAATGGCATCGGCCGCAAACGGAGGCGGAACGAAGATCATGGTCGCGTTGGCGCCGGTTTCTTTCACCGCATCGGCCACGGTGTTGAAGACCGGCCAGCCCTCATGCGTTGTTCCGCCCTTGCCGGGCGTGACGCCACCAACCACGTTGGTTCCGTATTCGGCGCAGCCCTTGGCGTGGAATGTGCCTTCCTTGCCGGTGATCCCCTGAACGATGAGGCGGGTGTTGATATCGACTAACACTGACATGAATGGCTCCTAGCTGCCTGCTTCCAGTTTTGAGTGTGAGTGTGAGTGTGAGTGTGGGGAGGCGTCCGTGGGCTCTTCATGTTTAGCACCCAGCGCTTGAATGACTCCGAAGATCATTCTGCCTATCTCATCGCATGTAGACTCGGCTTCGCGAAGCTGCTCACTATCTCCGAACCCCAATTCTCTGGCAATGGTCAACTGCGTCTGCAATTCAAAACTTGACCCTCTGGCAACACCAAGATACTGTCTGTATTCCCGGGTGTTCAGCCGTCCCGCGCCCTCGGCAATATTGCTTGGTATCGATACTGCCGCCCGGCGCATCTGGTTCGAGAGTCCGTAGGTCTCTTCGCGAGGGAACTGCTTTGATAACCGGTAAACAAGAACTGACAACTGGATCCCCTTTTGCCAAACCAATAGCTCACGAAAAGACTTTGCCATCTCACTGCCTTTCGCCCTCACACTCACACTTGCACTCACACTCACACTGCAGCCGCCTTAACCACCATTTCCGCTGCTTCCTTCATCGTTTCGCCGACCTGGAAATTGAGACCAGACTCCGCCAGAATCTTGCGGCCCTCCTCGACATTCGTTCCTTCCAGGCGCAGGACGATGGGGACTTTGACGTTGAGCTTGCGGGCCGCGGCCACGACACCGGTGGCCAAACGATCTACGCGCAGAATGCCGCCGAAGATATTGATGAAGATGGCTTTGACGTGCGCATCGGAGAGCAGGATTTCGAAGGCGTGCTCAATCTGTTCTTGAGTAGCCCCGCCGCCTACATCGAGGAAATTCGCGGGCGAGCCGCCTGCGTACTGAATGATGTCCATGGTAGCCATGGCCAGGCCGGCGCCGTTCACCATGCAGGCGATGGAGCCATCGAGCTTGATGTAATTGAGCGCGTACTTGCTGGCTTCCACCTCGAGCGGGTCCTCTTCCGCCGTGTCGCGCAGGGCCTTGATGTTGGGATGGCGGAAGAGCGCGTTGTCGTCGAAGTTGATTTTGGCGTCGAGTGCGAAGAGCTTGTCGTCTTTGGTGGTGATGAAAGGATTGATCTCAACCAGCGAAGCGTCAGTCTCAATAAAAGCCTTGTAGAGGCTCTGGAAGAACGCGACGGCCTGGTTGATCTGCGTGGGCTTGAGGCCGAGCGCGAAGGCCAGTTTGCGCGCCTGCCATGCGCCAAAACCAACCGCCGGGTCGATGGTCTCTTTGAAGATCGCCTCAGGAGTTTTGGCCGCGACTTCTTCGATTTCCATGCCGCCGGCCTGCGAGGCCATAAAAACCAACTTGCCAACGGCGCGGTCGAGCACGATGCCGAGATACAGCTCGCGGTCGATGGCCGCCGTTTCTTCGATGAGCAGGCGCTGCACCTTCTGGCCCTGAGGGCCGGTCTGGTGCGTCACCAGCTGCATGCCCAGGATGTTCCTGGCGTACTGCTCGGCCTCTTCGCGCGACTTGGCTACCTTCACGCCGCCGCCTTTGCCTCGGCCTCCGGCATGAATCTGCGCTTTGACCACTACGCCAGTCGCGCCCTCGGCAAACAGCCTGCGGGCCACGTCGTTGGCCTCCTCAAGGGTGTTTGCCATCTCGCCTTTGGGCACGGCAACGCCATATTTCGCAAGGATTTCCTTCGCCTGATACTCGTGGATCTTCATTGGATTGGGTTTCGCCCCGGCCGCTGTCGATGGGTATTTTGCGATCGCGCAAGAGTGCCGTCGCGGCCGTTGCAGCGGTAATCAAATACTATCTTGGCGGACTTTGGGCGGGCAATTCGCCAATCCGCGCTCGCCTCGCCGTTACCATAGAGATATATGGGCTTGGTGAAGGATTTGTTGAAGCCGCTGGCCGAAGACGGCACGGCGCTGACCCGCGGGCAGGCGTCGGCGGTGCTGGAGGAGATCCTCGCCGGCAATGTGCCAGAGGTGGAGACAGCCGCGCTGCTGGCGGTGATGGCCACGCGCGGCGAACAGGCGCCGGAGCTTTCAGGCTTTGTGGACGTGATGCGCGCGCGGGTAACGCCGGTGCCGCTGACGGATGAAGAGCGCAGCGAGTTAGTAGATGTGGTGGGCACGGGCGGCGGGGGCCCATTGACTTTCAATATTTCGTCGGGCGCGGCGCTGGTGGCCGCAGCAGCCGGAGCCAGGGTCGCCAAGCACGGCAACCGCGCAGTGACCTCGCGCTGCGGCGCGGCCGACGTGCTTGAAGCGCTGGGCGTGCCCATCGATCTGAAACCGGAATTGGCGGTCGAGTGCCTGCGCGAAACCGGATTCATGTTTTTGTTTGCGCCGCTTTACCACCCGGCGATGAAGACGCTGGGACAGCTGCGGCGGGCGCTGGGATTCAGGACGATTCTGAATTTGTGCGGGCCGCTGACCAATCCCGCCGGAGCGCGGGCACAGGTGATTGGCGTGCTGGCGCCAAGCAAGGTTTTGCTGGTGGGACGCACGCTGGCGGCGCTGGGCGCAAAGCGGGCCTTTGTGGTGCACGGGTCCGATGGAATCGATGAGCTGACCACGACCGGCGAGTCGGTGGTGGCGCGAGTTGAGGAGTCGGAGACGGGCGAGTCGACGCTTAAGGCCGCGCGAGTGACGCCGGAGATGGCCGGGCTGCCGCGGACCACGCTCGAGCACTTTGTCGGCGGCGACGTGGCGACCAATACCTCGCTGCTCTATGACGTGCTTACGGGGATTCCCGGCGCGCGGCGCGATATTGTGCTGCTGAACGCGGCCGCGGCGCTGGTGGCGGCGGGGATGGCCGGCGATCTGAAAGAAGGCGTGGCCATGGGCGCCGAGGCCATCGACTCAGGCCAGGCGGCGGCGACGCTCGAAAAGCTGCGGCGGTTTGGGGCGAAGTACGCGGGGAAGCCGAACTGAGGCGGCAGGAGTCTGTTTTAGTCCGGCGTTGTAATTCTCACTGCAAGTTCCTATGATTCCTTCGTTCCTCGAACGAAGGGAGCGAACGAATGCTATTCACAGCCAGGGCAGCCATCATTGCGCTGTTGGCTGGGTGCGGATTTTCTACCGCACAACAGCCCAGCGATCTCAGACTCAATATCGATTCGTCGAATCGCACCATCGCCGTAAGCGCTAATGGACGAGTGACGGTCGATCCCGACATTGCGATTCTCCATGTGGGCTTTGAGACTAGGCCGACGGATTCGAAGACTGCTTATGCCGATGGGGCGCGGACCTCGAATGCGATTGTCGCAGCTATCAAGGGAGCTGGAATCCCGGAGGCGTCGATTCGCAGCGAGTCTCAGCGGCTTGAGCCCGTCGACGTGAAAAATCACAAATTCAAGTTGACGCAGGAATGGACGGTGAAGGTCCCGCCCGCTCGCTCCGGCGAGATTCTAGACCTGGCAGTCAGCGCAGGTGCTACCGACAGCGGCGACATTGAGTGGACAGTCAACGACGTGCACGCCCTCGAGGACCAGGCTCTTGAACAGGCTGCTACGCGGGCTCGGGCAGACGCAGAGGTGATGGCGAAAGCCCCCGGGGTCCATCTTGGATCGCTGCTTTACATGACCAATCAGATGAGCGTGGTGCGGGGCGGACCAATGTTTTATGCGAACGATTCGATCGCCGGACTTGCTGGGCGTGCCGCCCCGCAGGCCCAGCCGCTGGCCATCGAACCGCGCAAGGTGGCGCGTGAGGCAACGGTTTACATGGTGTTTGCGATCGAGTGAGCGCGCACGGGCGGACAAACTACTCCTAAAGCAAGCTCGAGCGACGCATAAGACGCATTGAAAACGCCCACGAAGCCAGAGAAAGGACAAGCGCAAGTGCCGTCCAGAAGGCTGGGAGGAGCATCTGCTGCGTGGCTGCGGGGATGTGGGGCATGGCGATGGGGCTGGCCAAAGTGTCGGAAAGTGCGCCGGAAAGCGTGCCGGCGAGAGCGGTCCGGATGATCTCGTAAATCAGCCAGCCGATGGTTCCGGCAACTAACACCATGCCCGGCAGCGCGCGCATCCACGGGAACGGGATGGGCGGAGGAGCAGTGGCTTCGTCGCGCACGCGCTCCATTACGCCGGCCGCAAAACCCGAGGAGGGGACGAGAGAATCGTCGGACGCGAGAATGCGGTCGATGGCGTCGTGGTTTGCGGCGGGTTGCGTATCGGGTTTCATCGAGAAAAGTCCTTTCCCGTGCTCAGAATGGGTCCGGCGGCGGCTTGCGGGTTGAGGTGCGGAAAGCGCTCGCGAAGCAGGTCGCGGGCGCGCGCCAGGCGGGCTTTCACCGTTCCTTCGGGCAGGCCCATGGTCTGTGCCGTGCGGCCCACGTCCATCTCATGGAAATAATAGAGAATGACCGGTTCGCGGTAGCGGAGCGGGAGCGCCAGAACTGCCCGGCGTAACGCTTCGTTCTGCCCGCGCTGCTCGAATTCTGAGAGCTGTGCGGCTGGGGCGGAGGGCTCGGCGGCCTCATCGAGCGGCAGCGCCGCAGGAACGCGCTTGAGTTCGGAACGGTAGACGTTGGCGGCGATGGAGAAGAGCCAGGTGGAAAAGTTCGACTCGGAGCGCCAGCCTGCCAGTCCGCGCCAGACGCGAAGGAAGGCCTCCTGCGCCATCTCTTCAGCGCGGCCGCGGTCGCGGCAGTAGCGCCAGGCCATATTCACGAGCGGCCCCTGCCAGCGGCGCACGATTCCCTCGAATGCGCCGACATCGCCGGCCAGCACGCGGGCCACGTCGGTCGAGTCGAGGTCGGCCTGACTGTTAACCACGGCGGTTGGCGTTTCGATCAAAGTGCAGCCTTCTTCAGCTGGTATGACAGGCGCCCTGGAGAGGTGGTTGCAATTTTATTCTTCGCCGCCGGCCCGAGTCTTCACGAATAAATCCCATCGAAAAAATGCAACCGGCCGCTGCCGGCCGTTGTCGTACCGGTCGCAAGGGGAAATAAGAGATCGACGACGAGGGGAAGGAGATCAAGAGTATGGATATCAATGGGATGGGCATGTGGATCGTTCCAGCGGTGGGAGCGATAGCGATATTCGCAGTGTTTCTTCCGCTGACGAGATGGATCGACAGCCGTCGCAAGGAGCGCGAGGCATACTACCGGGCCGAGACCCTGCGGCGCGTGGCCGAGGCTTCGGGCGAGGGCTCGAAGGCGACGCTGGATCTGCTGTGGGAAGAGAACCGGCAAAAACAACTTCAATCCCGCGAAGGGTTGAAGTTAGGCGGCATAATCACTACTGGCGTGGGGGTTGGGATGATGATCTTTCTGCGTTCGTTGGGCGGATCGGGCTCTCCCTATCTGGTTGGCCTAATCCCATTGCTGGTGGGCGTGTCGATGCTGGTTTACGTGTACCTGATGGCGCCGCCGATCGCGGACAAGCGCAGCCAGTGAGTCTGCGGGGCGGGTTTGCGGCATCAAAGGGGTGTTCGATTAAGAAATCCCCGGAGCCGCAGCCGAGCGGTATCAGACGCGGACCGGGCGAAGTTTCAGGAGGGTTATAATCGGACCCATGACGCTGGGCGCCCAATCCCGACTTTCTGAGACGCCGGCCGCCGCAGATCCAGGCGAGTTGCAGACTGAGACCGCTGCGAAGCTGCGCGCGCTTGAAGAGCGGCTGCGCGAGCTGGGCAGCGTGATGGTTGCCTACTCGGGAGGCGTGGATTCGGCGTTCCTGGCCGGGACGGCGCACCGCGTGCTGAGCAACAAGATGCTGGCCGTACTGGCCGACTCGGCTTCGCTGGCGCGGCGCGACATGGAGCAGGCGATCGCGTTTGCGGGCATGATCGGGATGCCGCTGAGGGTGGTGCAGACCGAGGAGCTCGACCGGCCGGAGTACGCGCGCAACGATCCGAACCGGTGCTTCCATTGCAAGGACGAGCTTTTTGCCACCATGGAGACGCTGGGCGGCGAACTCGGGTTCAAACATATTGCTTACGGCATGAACGCCGACGATACCCGCGATTACAGGCCCGGACAGCGCGCGGCCGAGCAGCATGAGGTGCTGGCTCCGCTGGCCGAAGCGGGATTGACCAAACTCGAGGTGCGGGCGCTGGCCAAAGCGGCGGGATATCCGGTTTGGGACCGGCCCGCCGCGCCATGCCTTTCATCGCGCGTGGAGTACGGGCGCACGGTAACGCGAGAAGTTCTCGAACAGATCGAAAAGAGCGAAGAGAGCCTGAGGGAGCTGGGATTCCGCGAGCTGCGTGTGCGGCACCACGGCGAGCTGGCGCGGGTTGAGATTGCGCGCGGCGAATTGCAGCGCGCGCTGACCGTGGAGATGCTGGACGCGATTACCGCGGCGCTGAAGCGGGCCGGGTACCAGTATGTGACGCTCGATTGCACCGGCTTCCGGTCGGGCTCAATGAACGCCATTTTGCCTGCCGAGGTGCTGGCGCGGCGGGGAGCGTGAGGGCCTTTCCTCAGGGGCTATTGATTCCTGCATAAGTAATGTCCTATACTGTTCTTGTTGTGCGGAGGTGACCTATCCGACCGCAGGGCAGTCCAGAAGAGTTGCAGCGTAAACGTGAGCATGCCATCAGACTCCTGGAAC